>Ga0307513_10000091_pt1 | contig 128757 bp, 138 predicted proteins | sample 15_EM_MG_FD_202174 | JGI IMG/M metagenome (GOLD analysis project Ga0307513, IMG submission 202174) | Populus trichocarpa ectomycorrhiza microbial communities from riparian zone in the Pacific Northwest, United States - 15_EM | ecosystem: Host-associated > Plants > Roots > Unclassified...
CAACACAACAGCCCCAGCGAGAAAAAACACTAGAGTCCTCGCTAGCCTTTCTTCTCTTCTAGAAATCTACTTGAGAGGTGCGCGCGTAAGGGACGAGACGGGAGAGAGAAAGCGAGAAGTTAGAGTCTGGTACCTATCATAGCTCGTATACTCGTAGCGCCAAAAAAGCTAAATCTGCCGTACCGGTAGCTGTGCACTAGCTATTGAACGACTGGGTGATTTGTGATATTATACCGCACTACCGTGCACTTTTCTTCTTTCTTTCTTCTGGTGTTTTTTTTTTTTCCTCTCCAGGGATTTTCGAAAGGAGACTATTTGGTGCTGCATATTATGACAGGCAGGGTCCTGTGCTTCTGTTCTCTTTTTTTGCTTCTGTTTTTTTTTTTTTTTTTTTTGAGGCTCACTGGAGGTGGATGGATGGTAAGCCCTGATTATATATTGCCGCGGAGAAGGGGTCGTTATTGACGGAGCGTAACGTGATCGTGTCGTTCTCTGTTCGTTTACGGTATGTTTCTCTTGTGGTGCTTTGTGGGATATGGCAGATTACGTGGACGGAGGGATTCTGGGCCTTCTGACTGTCTGTGCATCGGAGCTTGGGGCTGTAGGTGGAAGAGCCGGTGGGTGTTCCGTGCGTTGAATTGATCATTTCCAGGAGTGGTTCAAGGGCCGTGTCCCGGGAGAGGTATCGTAGGTATCATCATCAAGATGTGTGATACTGATAGTATACGATGAATGCGCTTCGCCTTTCGCTATTTGTGTCTGACTATTCTAATATTTGCTTGGGGCGGTGAACACGAGACCAGCTTTCTGTACTCAGATCTCTCTCCCTCCAAGCTATCGAGTTAGAGTGCTAGTGTTTAGCCATTATATTATACGATACTCCCATATCTGTTCCGTCCCTATATCGCACCCTCTAGTTCCCGTGTTCTGCACCGCCGTAGTGCGTATATATCAGTAGACCATCTCCAAGTCTTTGGAATTGCACTCACCCCAGACATCGTAGGGAGGTATGATATGTAGACAAACGCTCCGTCCCTCCCCCGTGCCAAACAGAAGCTTTCCATCCACACAGACCCGCAATAGCTCAGATACCAGCACTCCAACTGCATCATCTGACAAAATTTCCTCACAAAAAGATGTTTTCGCAAACGCTCATACTACAAGGAGCGCCATCCGAATGTTCGCTCGCTCGCTCCTCCTCCATCTTGTAGCTTATAGTACTGTATAATACACTGCCAATATTGATGGCGATGTCTTGAATTGTGATCTCTTGTGCAATGACATAATCCTCCCGAGCCCACTGGCTTATATATATGCCTATGTTCCATCCCATCAGGTAACTTAAGCTATTAACTGAGTAAATATCCCCTCCCTTCCACAAGTGAAATACATATTCGATACTACAGCAAACTCAGTCTAAATCCTTAACTCGGTGTATTATATCCCTAGACTCGCATCTTGTCAATCATTCCTCTCAGGCCTGGCTATGAATAGTACAACCATAGCGGAACATATCCCTATCAAACGGATATACTAACCAACGAACGAAGAACGAACGGACTGAACCCTTCCACAATTTTATATCAACAAACACCAAACGCCACCACCGCCCGTCGTTTACCTCCTCCTCCTCCTCCTCCTCCTCCTCCTACTCTATATACCCCCTCCCTCCCTCCCCCATCTCCCCCTCTGAAAAAACACCAAAACTAACATGTACAACAACAAAATTGATGCTCAATACTCAACCAAAAGTCTATAAAACCACCCCGCTACAGGTATCCGGCGCCAACAGCGATAATAGCACGCAGTATAACCTACCGTTATCGGTATACATACTCATCACATACCTGATTTTCAAGCTTTGCCTGCTCGTGGGGTTTGCGCCGTGGGCATGGAGGGTTATAGTGTTTTGCTGTGTTGGTGGTGGGGGGGCCATCAGGGGTAGATAGGAATATGAGGTGATAGGAGGAAGATGTGGGCGTTTTGATATGGTGTATGGTGGTTAACTTGGTTCTCGTTCGTCAAGGGGAGATTGCCTTGGGATCCTTTCTAGCACATGAGCAATCCAACCTCTCTCATGGTTAGACGGAGTTTTCTGGGACATCTTGATAGCCTTACTCGTAATTCCCACTTACGAGAATACATTCACAAAATCTCACTCGATCTGCACACTCAATGCTCGGTTGAAAGATTTAAATTTCATATCTCATCCTCCTCACAAACAGAGAGCCGACAAAGCCTACCATACCCCCATACATAATCTAGGCCTGTTCCTTGCCGGCAGCGCAAGCCTCTTGCATCTGAGCTTCTTTCTCATGATCCCTATACATCGCTTCGAGGTTATTTCCATCTAGATCGAACACAAAAGCACCATAATAGGTCTTGGTATACATAGGGCGAGGTCCGGGTGGCCCATTGCATTTACCTCCTGCGTCTCTGTGAGTGCCGACTAGTTAGCAACCTTGTGAGGACTGTGGCGAAGGGATGGGACATACAAAGCAGCCGCATGGAATGCATCAACGGAAGCAGTGTCTTTGGCCTCGATTCCGATGTGGAGGGTACTAACGATGCCGCGACGATCCTCTGGTTTATATTGCTGGAACCAGATGGATGGGCGACCATCGGCCCCAATTGCTTGAACACCAACCTCAGGGAATCCCATCATTTTTACATAGCTAGGAGGGGGTTTTAATTAGTGGGGAGCGAGGAGAGGACATGGTAGGAGAAGTAGAGGGAAGGATGAGATGAGGGTGGGACGCAGAGGGAGATAGACGAACCCAAGAGGACCAAGAGCCTTAAGATAAAAGTCGACGGACTTGTCCAGATCCGCAACACGGAAACTAATATGGTGAATCATTTTGACGATAAAGAGGTAGAAGGTGAAGAATTTTTCTCGAGTGAAGTGTAAAGTTCAGGGTGAAGTTGAAATCAATGGAGTTTTCTGATGAAGGAGAACAAAGAGACGGGGGCATCTCCCCAGGTCTTTATACCCCTCTCCCTACCAACCCCTCTCCCCACCAACCATTCTCCCCACCGCCCCTCAAAGAAAGAAAGGTTAAAAAACCTAGCAAACACTAGGACCTGCGGGGGAGACGCGTTGTTGGGTGGCAGCAGAGCGCGTCGCGTCGAGTCATTCTAAATTGCTTTTCTTGTGCCACCGTGCATCTGAACCTACTGCAAGGCTTCGGAGCCGGCGAGAAGGCCTACTTGCTTTGAGGAACGCTGTACCATCCCGTGTGTGTCTCGGGACGATTTTCGTCCGGCTAGACGAAAGTTCGTGCTTGTTTTGTGATCTTTCCTATCAGTTCGCTGGCTGCTCGCTCCTGTCTGCGGTCATCAGGTGTCACTCGGGGTGCGGGGAATAGGAAGCCTGCATTGCTGTTTCTGATTTGTCATAGATCTTCAGGAGCTCTGACTCATAGAATTGTGCGCAGAGTGTTTTAACCTAGAGAACACTGCATAAAGGTTACATGACCCCATGGGGTTGGTGGAGATGCCTGTCGATAGGAGCTCTACATGATACAGTATCGTACTCGTACATAGCCTTGGTTAGTGATCGGATTCGGTGGGGTGCATAGTCAGTGCTCAGGGCACGAATTTGGTATTTGATTAATTGGAGCTTGTGTGCTCCGTTCTGATCAGTATCGCAGTCCTTCTACAATAGTAATATCAGAGGTTGGAAAACGTGAGCTTGGTGAGATATCTCGGTCCTAAGGTTGGAGGAGTTAGGTCAGTATAATCAGGAACCCCATGACAAATACCCCGTAGGAGGAGCCTCCAATAGCTTATATTCTTCCGGAAACGTCTCAGAAGGAAAGCACTAATGACCCGAACTCCTTGCTACTTACAGTACCGGTATGTCTGCCAACATTTGTGAGAGTTTTGTGAGCCCAGAAAAAGCAAACAAACACCTATCAATCCACAGACCGGCACACGTGCAAACGGCACATACCGGCACTATACTGTATCAAGTCGAAATGCCCGTTACCAATCTTGGAGACAGATAGAACTGTCTGATACCGTGGTCCATATCATGACTGGCTAGGAGGAACGAGATGCCTCGGCCGGAGTTCTGAGGAGCAAAAATATTAATAACCAGATATCGGCTAACTAAACACCTATATATAATGGGTTTTAGTTGTTTGACAAATAGCCTTGGAGTGGTACAGCCTTTGTGAAGCCGGGCTTTAGAGGGTGGGGCGAACGGTTGGGTCCCTGGTATCCCCAATCGATTGTTTGCTTGAGCCTTTAAACCCAATTACGCCCCAGCACTCGTTGGGAAGTACAAGTGCCCTCCAAACTCGGTGCGTAAACGCTATGCTCGTACTCGACTAGCAGGCAAGAAGTGTCCAAAAGCCGGGGTCGTGATTTGTGTCCCAAGAGCGGGGAATTTGCAGCTGGATGTGGGTTTGACTGTGCGGTGGATCTGGTTAGAAGAGGCAATGATGTCAGTCAGGCCAAGAAATCAAGTAAGTTATCCAAAAGTTAGAGCAACTCAAAGATTGTGCTAGGGGGCTCATTAGGGTGCCTCTGGATTCTGGAGCCCCAATCCGGCTACTCAAAGCAAACTTTTTAAGTTAGCCAAGATAGTACACCATTCCCGTAGAGGTATGGCCTGGAGGGCTGGTTGGATTTCTATTTTTTCTTCCGTAAGGTTGCTAAGATCCTTGAGAACACAGACCCATTTTTGCTTGGAGGTTGCTTAAATGGGGAAGCCGCTGGATCGTGTTGAACTTTAAAAAAACAAGAAAGACAACCTTTAAATAATCCAAACCGGACTCCAGAAAAGCTCCCTTCTGCAGCTCCTGGGGTATTCGGAACTGATGCCTGTCAGAATTCAAGAGCTAAAGCTTCTCGGGTTTCGGGGGTTAAAGGATGTTTCGGAACTGAGCAGTATTAGCGGTGTTATCGGAGGCTAAAGTTATGGAGGTCAAATTCGTTGAATTTGTTCTTGTCCGGGAGTGGCCTGCGAACACCAAGATCGGCAAAATGGCACTGGATGTTTCTGCTGCAAAGTCTTTGATATCCAACTTATTTCAACCTCCTCTTCTCTGCTCCGCTACCCTCCTGTAAAATCAGCTCAGAGCCTGCACGCTCAAGTGGCATCAGTGCGATGACTATCAATAATCTACTGTACCAACCTCATCCCCCACCATGCGAGAGCTGAGAGCTCTCCGAGCCACCACGATGGATCGTCCAACGCCATGGCAAAGGCATGGTGTGCCGTACCGGTTAAGTGCCTCATACAATTTGTCGCAAATCACTCAAACGTCCCCTGCCACAAGAACTGTTGGAACCCCTTAAGATATCTTCTGGATACTGGAGACACGATACCGGAATCCCCCACAATCTCGATGATATCGATACCATTAGCTTGAGCTTAGAAAGTGCTCCCAAGCCCGTGCGCATTTATCCGGCCGGGAGAGGGTCATAACAACCTCGGCACTCCAGCCTAGGTGGCCCTACCGGTACTGGAAAGTTTTACCGCTGTGTCGCTCTTGTGGCACGTGGATATAAACGATACTTTGGGGAGATGGTGGTGATGGTGTGTCTACTGGCGCAGTTGTATACTCTGCGAACTTGCCGCTCCTTTGCAGCCATCGCGTTTCGTGTTTAGGTCAACTAAACGTAGCTGTTTAGCAATGTTTACGGAGCTAGTGCCTACGATTATCCTTTTTCATTATGTATGTTTTTGCCCCTCCCTTAAGCAACTGTTCTCCTACATCGCTTCGCGGCCAGATGGCTGAGACTTAATACTGAGTAGCATTACTCTCCATACGCCCACAAAATCACTTGGTACCTCCAGCTGCGCGGAATCCGGTACAAGCAATGTATTCAACCGCCGATAATGCCTCGGCCAGATTTGGCCTTGTTGGGCATCAAATATAGGAGAATCCCACTGCTGTCGATCGGGAACGAGGTGTTCTGTGATACGTCATTGATCATTAGAGTCCTCGAGGAAAAGTTTCCGAAGGGAAAGTTGGGAGAGAGTGGTGGTGCGTGGGAGGAGTGGGAGACTTGGAGTGATCAAATGTTCCTGTACGCTACTGCGTTGATTCCGAGCAATTTGCCATTGATGAGAGATGAGAAGTTTGTTAAGGATCGAGAGGATTTTAGTGGGAGAGTGGGTTCCCCCTGCGTGTGTGTGTGTGTGTAAAAAAAGGGTTTGAGGTGGAGCTGATTTGATGGTGGCGCAGAGTTATAAGAAGGAAGATGTCGATGCTGGGAGGGAGAGGGTATTTAATCTGTTGTTTAGTCTGCCTTTGATGTTAGCATGGGAGCTGACCCTCTAGGCCCTCGAGAGAATTAGAGGCTTCTACAGCCACACTGAGAAAGTTCTCTCTGACGACCGCGAGTGGGTCCTCGGTGGTGGGATGACGTTGGCAGATATCGAGGGTAGCTTCTCATGATATCACTTACTCATTTCATGAAGCTAATAGAACCTAGCTATCTGGCCACTGGAATGGCTAACTACCCTCCCGGGCGCCCTAGACTCCACTATCACAGAGGATACCTACCCAAGGACCTTCTCGTGGATCAAGCGATTCACAGCTCTCCTCCCCGCCCCCAGATCTGTCAAAATCCCCACTATAAAGGGTGCTGAAGCAATAGACGTAATTCTAGATCACGGGCAGGCGAGCACCTCATCTACCAGCGATATGGGAGTCCCTGATGGCGACCCCTCCGGCGTAGCCTTTGGTGAAGAAGTAGAGGTTACGCCCGTTGATACTGGAAAGAGCCATCCGCAGAGAGGAAGGGTCAGGGCTCTTGGGAAGGATAGGGTTGTCATCGAAGTTACATCGGCGGAGGAGGCGTATGATGGCGATGGTTTGGTCAGGGTCGTATTCCCCAAGAAGGGGTTTGAGATTAAGAGTGTGAGGGCAAAGGGGAATGCTAAGCTCTAGAGGTCTGGATGAGTGGGTATACCAGAGATGGCGGATTTCTAGATGGAGCGTGTGCGGCCGCTCGCTGGTGGGGATGTGTGGTATCTAATACATAACGTTATAGGCTTTTCGTAGGATCACCATGGGGGTTTTTTCTTTGCAAAGCACAGATCTAGTGTGGTATGTTCGGATGGGATGAGCCTTATGCGATTTTGTATAAAGTAGCCTTTCCAGAAGTCCCAGGGAGTTGTAGATACGAATAGGCCAAATAATGCAGTACACTCCAGGAGAAATTCGAAGTTTTCTCACTCAATAGGCCTCGGAAGTGTCGGTATGAGTATTTTTTGAACCAGATATTACCACTAACCCGTCAATTACTGTACTGTCAAATAATTTTCCGGATCACTTCGAGGGAGAATCGGCGAAGTTTCCCAGTTCCGGGTTGCTGACCCCTGCGGCTCTGACCTATAATATTTGTGTAGTATACCACGCCCTAAGCCCCATTTAACCTGCTCTCCTTCTGCGCAGCCGACCCTTGACGAGACCAGGAACACTCCCCACGAAAAGGCCAATTCGGGTACGATCGGGGCCATCCTCCCCCAGTCAGATCCAACAAAGATACCCGCAGCTTAAAACCAATCCCATTACTATCCAACCTTCGACAAAATAAGCCACGGGGGGGAAAGCAATCGGACACGAGAAGCCTGTAGCTGTTACCGCAAAGCCCACAGACAGGAGCTGCAACAATCTGCGAAAGCTTCTGTACCATTGGTGGACAGCTGCACTTTTCCCAACAAACCCAGGTTCCCCTCTTCCTCCTTCTCTCCAGGCCTAAGCTCTCGGCAGCAGAAGCAATTCCTCCTTTGGACACTCCAAACACCTGAGCTAGGTGCAAGCGAAAAAATGGCTTCAAGATATACACCGGTGTACACTGAAGAAACCCTCGCGGCATTGAGTAGGCCTCCATGGAAATTGGTTCAGGGAATTGCCAACTTTCGCGACATTGGGGGGTATCCACTTAAAGATGGACCTGGTAGTGTATGATCCCCCCTCATCGTTGACCTCTAGCTCCCCTTCAATTGGTTTGGGTTTGTGGGGATTATTAACTTGGTACATGCCAGGTCCGGCGTGCCTTCATTTATCGTTCAGCTGAGCCCTCGCGAATTACCAACGACGGGAAGAACTTGCTAAGGGATACTATGAAAGTTTCCAGCACTTATGACCTCCGCTCGATACCGGAACTGAAGAGAATGGAGAAGGAGACGCCAATCATCGAGATTGAAGGTATAACCAGGAATTTTGTACCTGTGTTTAGAGATGTGGATTATTCCCCAGAGTATCACTTCCTTCTACCTCCCCGTTTCCTCCTTCCACCAATTGCTTAGCAAAATTAGAAATGTGGCCCTCCGATTCAAGTCTTATTCCTCCGGCGACCTGACGGAAGCATATCGCTGCATACTCCAAGCTGGTGGGAAAACAGCCTACCGCTCTATACTCTCGCATATCCTTACACGGCCTGATGAGCCACTGCTTATACACTGCACTGTCGGCAAGGACCGAACGGGTGTTATTACTGCCTTGATACTCCTACTAGCAGGTGTCGACGAGGAGATTGTTGCAGAGGAATACGCCCTTACGACATTAGGCATGGAATCGGTCAAAGAAGCAATCTGGGATCATCTGATTAAACAGCCACTGTTTGCCAAGGGGGACGCCGAAGCCATTCAAGGTCTGGAGAACATGCTTAGTTCAAGGTACCCCAGCCTTTTCCCTTCCACCTTGACTGGTGACGCTGGTTGCTAATTCCCGGGTAGGAAAGACACCATGCTGAAGACCCTCAAGATAATCGACGAGGAATTTGGTGGGGTCAAGGAATATCTTGAGAAGCAGTGCGGTTTCTCGGAAGAAGATATCAAAACAATTCGGAAGAACATCATTTGTGATGAGCCGCCGTGTTTCCCTCCGAAATAGCTTAAATTCCCCTTTGCCTTTTTCCGCTTCCCATCATTCTCATAAGTTAGCTCACATGAGCTTGTCAGCGTCGTTCTTGATCACTCGAATTTGGCTTGCAAATAGGAGTTAATACGAGCAATATGCCTATCTTTTCTTAATAAACCCCTCACTGCATGCCTCTTGTGTTAAATGGTTTAAATGTAGGGAGGAAGCTACTCCTTCCGGGCGGTTTCTGGTTGTTTCTGTCAAGTTTGGTGCCGTAATCGAGTGATCCGTGATGAACTGCCTCTATTAATACGTTAAACACGCTGTGCGACAGCGAACATAAAATAAGCCTCGAATTACAAGTAGTGACGGAAGTTTAAGTAAGATGATGTCTGTCGAAGCTCGTTTTGTCAATCCTTTCCTGTTTCCATGATCTCTGGGCTTTCGTCAGGTTGAGTAGAGAACACATGTGATCACGTGACCTCGGTTATAGAATTGGTGGAGCGAGAGAGCGAAGGGGTTTTTGCTGCTATTTTTACTTTGAGGGAGAGAGAAACTACTCTATTTACGACGATATTTGAAGGGGAGGATTGAGGCACTGCTTGATGGCGTTGAGGCTCTGGCGCTTGAATACAGTGAGAATAACGCTAGTATGGTGACTATGGCATCTCGGGAATCATGGTGTATTGAACAGCGGTTTGCGTGTGGAGAGCACTCAGTAGAGCTCACTCACTGAAATGTAAGATCTCTCATGACAGAGTGAGTCTCCTATAGTATGGGGTATGGGGTGGGATTTGGATAAAATGATGGGAAAAAAGAAAGTATTGGAGGGGTAGAACTCCATCGCCCTATTTGATCTTCTGCTTAACCTGCTTTCTCTCTCTCTCACCCACTCGCCTTCTTCTTTGCCCTTCATCTATCCGTGTTTTTGGATCCGGAGATATTGGAATTACTGCCTATAAATTATAACCGCTAACATAATACCGGCACTGTAACGATCGTTACCTTTTTACGCTCGCTTTTTCCGTCTTTGGGTTACCGCCCTATCCCTTTTTTTTTTTTTTTTTTTTTTTGCTCTTCATTGCCCCCTCCGCTGAGCTCCTGTTCCAATCGTTGTCATCACAGGTATTATATGGTATGCATTTATAGCCCAATTACACAGACTTCGCTGACACCTGGGCTGGGAAGGAAGCCTGGACCAGAAACCAGGCCACAGACACAGACACGAGACACAGACACCTCCCCGCACCTCAACCACAAACCACATACCCCCTCTCTCCTTCCTCTTTTCCCGGGTGTCCCATCTCATCGATTAGGACAGAAAACCCACCCCTCCAATTCAGCTGGTCTGCCCGACTGAGATTCTAAGAATCACCAAAAAAAAAGAGGACATCGTGGGGAAGACGGCCGCGAAAAAAATTTCGAAAAAACCCGACAAACAAAACTTGTAATAATAATTCGAAATGTCTGAGCCCTATCGGAGTCACTCGGGCGCTAGTGGTGGAAGTGGAGGTGGGAGGGGATACGCTGGCAACAACTCCAGGGGAGCATCTCAGCATAACTATTTGCGTTCGCGGACACCGAGCTTCAATGATGGAGATGATGCAACCTATTTTGATGGGGGAACCGGTGTCGGCGCCCGTCAGAGCATCAGGGGTTCTGAGGAGTTGTTCTACGATCGCCCTAATCCCGCCCCTCCCGATCCAAGCAGACGGGGATCTATGGGCCCGATTTCCACTTCTGCCGTGAATCGCACCCAGAGCCAAGCGAGTGCTGGTGGCTATTTCGCTGTTACTCCTGGTGGAAACAGTTATCAACCTGGTGGCCAATATTCTCCCGCCTTTTCCAACGCATCTTATGATACTGCTCCATCGTCGGCTCCGTACCCTGCTACCCCTGGATCTGGGTATAATGGGTCTCAGCATCAACCATACAACCCAGCTGCTTATCAAGCCCAACCCCAACGTCATGCCACGAGTGCAGGTTTTGGCGTATCTACCGAATATCAGCCGCAGAGACATGCGACTACCGCTGGGGCAAGTAACTACAATTCTGGGCAGTTTTCGCCGACCACAGCTACTTATAATCCAAGCGCCTTTAATACTGCCTCTTACCCCACTGGGACGTATCGGACTGGTGCGGTTCCCCAGACTGCCCCATTGCAACAGCAATCATATGGGGGTGGATCGGGCTATTCTCAATATGCCACTAGGCCGCAATACGCCACTGCGACGAGCCTTTATGGGTCGGGTCAACCATATTCTCCGGGTCTCCCCCCGCCTCCGACACAGTCTGCTCCTCCTCAGAGCACATACCAACCTCCACCCCCGCCCCCCCCTCCACACCCCCCTGGATCTCCAGGGTTTGCGCCGGGACCTTATGGGCAATCACCATTTGGCTCTACTGCCTACCAGCCTAGCTCTTTGGGCCACCAAACTTCTGTTTCTCAGGGGAACAAGTCTTATCTAACAAGGCCTGAAACGCACTACAACTCGGGCTCAGATAGCGATATTTCCGGTCCGGATCAGGTGGGACACCCCCTCCCAAGCCCTCCCAAGGATCGACCGGAACCCCTGCAAAACGTGAGATACAACCTTACCGGCACGAACCCTTTGCCCTCGCCACCTCCTCCGGCACCACCCTCACATGGGGCTTTTCGCCAGGGGCACGGTGTCGAGGATTCACGGTACTCACAAGCAAGACCATTACCTCACGCACCTCACGGATTACACGACAAAGGGCGACAACGCGAAGAGCAAGAAGCAGCAGAAGAATTATACGCAGACGTCGAAGCATCATTAGCGGTGATGGAGAACAAACCGCAGCAGACGCCTGGCCGTCGGCAGTCGCCGCATGTTCCTTTAAATGACCGGGGTGGGGATGGTCCAGCCCCTTTATTCGGTGGTGCTGGCCGAGTACCTCACTCGCAAAACGGTTCGGGCCCTACCAATGGCCATCTTGCGACTGCTCAGACACAGTACTATTCGGGCGAGAGTGACGCAGAGGCTGCGGAGGGTTTAGCGATGATGAGACTTGCTGAGGCTCAAGAAGAGAGGGAGCGAAGGGCCATGGAGAACCCCTCGACACAAACACCTCCAGTGAGGACAGCCGAAGAGGCAGAGAGTGATAGCGACTTTGTCCCGGGGATGGATGTGAGCATGTACGGTGGATTTCCTGGAATGTCCGGCTTTTACGGTCCCGATTCATACGGTGGGAATAATGATATTCCGATTCTACCAAGCCATAGGTCTGTTCCGCCCCCGCCACCTGCGAGGGGTAATGATATGGGACGTACGCCTAGCGCTGCTGGTTCGTCTTCTACTGCTACAAGGCCTCCGGAGTATTCCCAGTTTACGATTCCGGATGACATGGATGTTCACCCGTTTCCACAGTTTCAGAATGCTCGGGTAGATACTTGGGGAACTGGAGGGCTTGCGGAGCCATCTTCTCAGAGAAGGCCTATGTCGTTTGACGAAGGCGATGAAGAGGTCGATAGATCGGGGTCACAGAGTCCCTCGAAGCTGCAAAATGACTCGGATGACGATCTCCCAGAACTATTTTACCATCCTCCTACGGGTAGTGTCTACAATAGCCCGATCACTACAAGGCCTCTGCCGAGTCCGCCCTACAACGATATTAGGGCGGCTGGTGGCTTGCCGTATCCAGACGATGGGCCGCCGCCCCAGTACGAGCTTTCAGCTGCCAGTAGAGCGCAAACGATGCGGCCATATGCTACTCCTACTTCTCCCGAGGTCATCGGGCCTACAATGCCTATTCTTGGACCCGGACCCCAATTCCCGAGATCCACGAGTATGTCTAGCCATACCAGCACGCCACCAGCCATACCCCCAATTCGGTCCAAGACAGACGGGAAAGCGCATCCAGCACGCGGGCACCGACAGTCGGCGCTTCCTACTGGGGCTCAAACCCTTGCGGTTAATTCTGAGGAAATCACACTCAATGACTTACCTCCTATACCCCTAACAAAGAAGTTCGATCCTAAGAAGCTAAGCAGTCGCGATTTTAGAAAGTGCCCGAAACCATGGGCATTGAGTGCTATCCAAACATGGCTAAAGGAGATGACTGAGGGTGAGCAGGATCTCAAGCAGCCCGCGGTAGAGGAAGGTATCGTGGCTTTATTTACGCATTACGTTCCAACCATGAATGTCGCGGATGCGGAAGCGCTCGCGGTTAGAGTTATCTCTGGAATGATAAAGGAGCGCGCCCTTGTCATAGATGAGGAATGGGTTAAGTTTGGAGATGGCGAAGTGTCTGGTGTTATTTTCCAGATTACCGGTAACGGATGCTATGCTCCAAAATTGCATGAGATAGAGTGCCCTGGGAGATGTTATGCCTACCATTGCGCGAGGACGTTACGGAAGATTACGCTCTCACAACATCCAGACGAACTCGACAAGAAGAAGGAGGACTGGGCCACTTTCTGGAAAATCAAAAAGGAGGATATCGCTGATATTGGTAAGAAGGAGATCGAGCGACAGAACAATTTGCACGAAATTGTGCAAACCGAGGATGAGTACATGGAGCATATGAGGGTTTTGAAAGTGCTATACCGTGACCCTATCGCAAATACTCAGCCGCCAATCATTAAACCCACCAGACTTGACGGTTTCGTCAAAGAGGTGTTTGGTAAGGCTGATGCCGTAAGAAAGGTTTCTGAGGAGCATTTGCTCCCCCAGTTGAAGTTCCGGCAGCGCGAGCAGGGCCCTTGGATCGTTGGGTTTAGTGATATATTCCGAGAATGGATTCGAAAGGCAAAGACTGCCTATCTAGAATATGCGGCGGCATTCCCGAAGGCGGATATGCTTGTTCGAAGAGAATCCGAGCGAAACCTCCTTTTTAGACAGTTCCTCGAACAATGTCGACAAGATCCCCGATCCCGAAGATTAGACTGGGTTACTTTCCTGAAGGCGCCTATCACTCGATTGCAAAGATACTCCCTATTGCTTTTCACAGTGTTGAAGCACACAGTTATTGAGGGCGAGGAGAAAGAGATACTCCAGAAGGCTATCGAAGAGATCAAGGCGGTGACATTGGAGTGTGATGCGCGCGTCGATGAGATGAGCAAACGTGTGGCACTTTGGGAACTGGATACAAGACTGATGATGAGACAATGGGACGTGGATCTCAGGCTCGACGAGAAGGGCAGGGAATTAGTCTTCCAGGGAGATTTGCAGAGAAATGGGAATAACAGATTTACATGGCTGGAGACTCATGCAATCTTGTTTGATCATTATCTAGTGTTGGCAAAGACTACGATGCAAAAGGATGCGCATGGCGGAGCCAAGCATGGGAGGTACGACGTTTCTAGAATGGTAGGTGCCTGTTGTCCGTTGGTGGCGAAGGTAATTGCATCTAATGATTTGTTAGCCAATTCCTATGGATTTGCTTGTCTTGGAAAGCACCAATGACGAACCGGTTGTCAGAAGCACGGCAAACAGACTTGGTATCGGAGGTCCTACGGCAGCAAAGGATAAGAATGATCAGAAGTCCAGCAGACACAATACTGTGGGCGCGGCCCCTAGCCCTGGAGCACTCCCACATTCTAATACTGGTTTATCTACTACTTCTACCAATACCGCTCCCGGTAGACTGGTCACCGCGTTACCAGATCGCAGCGCAGGCGATGACCGAGTGATGTATCCTTTTCGCATCAAGCATCTTGGAAACCGCTCCTTTAAGGCGGACGACAATACCTACATCCTATATGCTCCATCTCAGCAGAGTCGTATGGACTGGTGCGAGAAGATTATCCAGGCCAAGGAACGCCACGCGCACAGTCTTCATGCACAGAATGCCGAGCCTTTCCGATTGAAGGTTATGGCAGATACTGCCTTTGGATACGAAGCTACTGCACCATCCGGACCTAAGCCGATAATTGTCCGAGGCACTCCTCTTGATCGTGCTATCGGCGAGGTCGAGAAGATGTACGAGAAGGCTCCAGGACCAAGGCCGGGTGTTATCTGCAGAGCAAGTGTCAATTGTGCGACTACTTTTACGGTTAATTACGGCAGAGAGATGGTAGCAATTGGAACGGATTCCGGTGTCTTCACTGCAGATGCTAAGAACCCTCGGGGTTGGCAACGAGTAGGTTGTCTCTCATATATTCGTGAATTATTGTGCTAACATGTGATAGTCTATTAACCTCTCCAAAGTGACTCAAATCGCCGTCCTTGAGGACTTCAGTCTCTTCCTCGTCCTGTCGGACAAATCCCTAATAGCCTACCATTTGGATGTTGTAATTCCACCACCCGGCTCCTCCCCGGATGCCACTGTCAAGCAACGCCCACCGCAGAAACTCTCAGGCGGAAAAGACGTCGGCTTCTTCGCGACCGGCCGGATGAAAGAGCGCAGTCTAGTATTCTACAAGAAGCGCGAAGGTCTCTCGTCAACGTTTAAGGTCCTCGAACCTGTATTCCAAAAAGCGCCCGAGAAGAAGTCTCGCTTCTCACGGAAGGGTACCACTGGCTTCTTCCAGGAATTCGACGAGTTCTATATCCCGACGGATTGCTACGGGATTAACCTTTTCCACTCGTCACTCTCTATTCAGACTAGCAAGGGATTTGAAGTCATGACCTTAGACAAGAAAGTGCCCTGGTCCGTGCCGGAGCTTAAAGCCTCACACGTTACTCTCATCGCCAGTCGGCTACAAGGTCAGAAACCCCTAGGCATGTTCCGTCTTTCAGATATCGAATTCTTGCTTTGCTATGAAGGTAACCTCCCCCCCCCCTTCCCATCGCATCCTAAAACTAACAAAACAGAATGCGCCGTCTACGTCAACAAACATGGCGACATTTCTCGCAGCGTAATCATGGAATTCGTCGGCAAGGCCAAGTCCGTCGCTATTTACGGCCCCTACATCCTCATATTCGACAACGACTTTGTTGAAATCAGGAACGCTGAGAATGGCCGCCTGCGCCAGGTTATTGCTGGTAGAGACTGCCGGTGCATTGACGATGCTCAGTGTGGTGGCAGCGCCGGGACTAGGAGTATTAAAGTTGCCATGGCGCATCCCGAAGTTGAAGGGCGGCAGTTGGTTGTTGAATTGTTGGTTAATGAAGGGCAGGAGGATTAGCGGTCATAGCGGGAGGGGCCGGAGCGTGAAGGGATGTACATATTTTAAGTGTTGGGAAGATGGTTCATTTCTATTTCTTCTCTTTTTCCCCTTTTCTTCCCCCTTCTTGATACTTTGTCTTTCCCTTTTTCTTTTACACCAATCTTCATCTTCAGATCTTGTCCAACCTGTTTCGTGTGTTCGTATGTGAATGCGGGCGTCTTTCTTTCTATTTTCCCCCTTTGCCGGCTTCTGTATTCCCGGTTTTTGTTTTTGTTTTGCGTTTATTGGTTGGTTGATCGGTTTGTTGATATCCTGCATTGAATTGGTTTGTGACGAATTTTATTCCGAGAATGTTTGCTATGATTCGATTCGAATGGGTTTTTGTAGGGGGTTTTTTTTAAGGGAGATGGAAAATCGATGCGCGTGACTGACTTGTTCCGGGGCATGGGATGCAAGTATTATTCGTTAACTGCGGTAAGTTTACTTGTATATTGGGTGAGGCCTGGGCAGCTCGTATTAGTAGGTTCAGAGTTGAGCGATAAAACAAATTTGCTATTCGTAGAACTTAAGCTACATACTTTTAACAACTACACGCTGGGGGGGGGCATATTCAACCCATCTACTATCCATCCATCACAAATCCAAACAGTATTCTTGACGGACGTGCTATCATAATCTGTTCCCACAAAGTTACTTCCCCTTCCCACCGTTCTCCGTCGAAGTATCAGACCCAGGCTCGCTCTCGATCCCCGGGATCCCCCATGGAATCTTGGGCAATGGCTCATTCCCTAGACTAGGCGCAACATCACTGATCCTCTCCATTGATCCCAGAATACTCATATGACTTCTCACATCTCTATCATCGCTCTCATAGCTCTTCCTGTGTGCAAACCTCGCATAGGGTGCCAGAGCTATACCTGGAATATCCCACGGGGTCGCCTCACCTTCCCCAACCTCCCCTACCGCCACCATATTCTTCCCCTTATCCCCCTTCCTACTCTCGTGAACGAAAGCCGGATCGACAAATCCCCCTTCCTCATCCCTTGAAGGGCCAAACAGATTTCTGGCCTTCTGATCGCGAAGGAATAGCCGGAACGATGGCAAGCAACAAGCGATTATAGCGGCGGACTGCTCTACCATCGACCATATCGCGGCTTTCTGCTTCCATTCGTAGCGCTGGATAATATCGTCCCAATAGGGGAGGATTACTGCCACGCGGGCTATTCCACCAATTATACTGATGCTGCCGATAAGTATCACAAACGCGAAGCCGGCGGCCTCGCGGCGTTGCATATGTACACTCCGAAGAAGGATTAGGGAGAAGAATAACACTGTGAATTAACAGGGTTAGCAGGGTTAGTATGTGAGAGGGCCTAAGGGGGAGGGGTGGGGGGAGCGAACGGAAGAGATCGGTACTAATGTTGAAAGCAAAGTGAATTGCTAAGATTGGGAGGTCGAGGTACATGCAATATTGTGGGTCTGTTGGGACAGCTACTTCCCTGAATAGTTATGAATTTATCAATCAGCAAGTCCCACGAGGAATGGTAGGGTAGGAAACAGACCAGGTCCTACTCAGGGGTCTACACCACATCAAGTTGATAATCACCACCGCAATCCAAGTCCCGCCTGTGAAAATCGCAGCCACGAGAAGAGCCTTCCTCATCCCGTTACTAAGTTTCTCCCCCAGAGCAAAATACATTGCCAAGAACGATGCCTTTGCCGACCAAACCGCGGAGTAGTAGCAGACTGTAATGCCGACTGTGTACTTCATGTACTTTGCCATGTCCTGCTTCGAAAGTGCCAAAAATGGGATCAGCTCTTCCAGCACACCATTCGCATCTGCTTCGGCTTTTATATCGAGGAGTGTGAGAAGTGTCATGAGGACAATTCCGATGAAAGTCCAGAACAGCGAGAGGAATATTAGGTAGTCTGCTAGTGCCATTTCGTTCTTGATCTTGAACTTGCGGATCCAGAAGCGGAAGAAGACGAAGAAAGCCTGGACTATGAACTGGCCCCATATTATGCCCTAGCGGATGTTAGATTAGGTTCCATAAGCAATGGGAGAATAGAGTAGGAGGGAGAGGAGGTACCAGCATGGAGGGGGATGGAACAGCCATTGCGGTAGCGAGGGTGAGTGATATGGTATGATTGAGGGAAGTATAGATGATGATAATGCAGAGGGTGTATTGGAGAAAAGACTTGGGTAGTTTGAAATGATCATCCGTCTCGAGGACGTGATGGAGGAGGTAGATACCCCATTCTAATTATGATACCTTGCGTAGAAGCATCTTGAGACTATTGAGGACGAAACTCGCCAGGAGTCCGGCCTAGATCTTAGAAATTCCGTGTCTGAAATATACTATGGCGGCCCGAAACATGCTGCTGAGAAAGCCTATCCCGCGAGTGCCGGGAGCCGGCCATACTATTCTGCTGGGAATACGCTGTTTGCGGGAGAGAATAGACACCCGCGAAGGTCAAGGTTGGCTCTTTGTCTGAGACATTACCGAAGCTTGCGGTGTTAGATTGCGGGAAATGTTTCGAGTATTTTCTGTGCTGAAGGTATTTCGTGAAATGCTGGAGCTGGCGGGTGGGCTTATAAGGCTGGTGCCCGGGCTGCCTGTGTGGGCCAAGATGAACTCTAACGTACTGTAGAGGAAACCTCACGACCGGTCATCACCACCCATGCCATGACTATTATTTTTTTAAGAAAAAATGTGTTGGAGGTGCATAGACTTATGCTTGAACATGAGCTAAGCTACGAACTCTCTTCACGTTTTACCATGAGGAAGTTACCGCTCAATCACAGAGCGAGTCATACTCTGTGATTGGTCATGGGTCGACATTAGCCACTCCCGGAGCCGACCCGAACTAGGTAACAACCATGACAAGAGCGTAATATATAGTCAAGATCTGAAGGGAGGCAGCGCTTAACTTTAAACTTTAGGCTCGCTTAATGAAGACTCCTTAGTGCGGAAATTTAAGGTTTGTATAATAATATTGACTTTCTCACTCCACGGCTAGGGTTCTTCCTGTGAACGATACTCACTCTAACTCCTGCGCCTCAGCTAAATCTTAGAGCCCCTTGGGTCAGGCGCACTTCTTCTGTTTTCCGTTATCAATTTTGGTATCAAATATTTGCCAATGCGCGGAGCTAGCCTCTACTTGGTCTGGACACTTGAGATGTTGGTCAGGGAATTGGAGGTGGAGGATGAGCCTCGTTCCTGTCTTTCTGAGTCGCCTCAACTTCTCCTGGGTTACCACTTAAGCACATGGAGTTGAAAGGCCCGGTATTTACTGCCGGCAAGTCGTGCAGTTGTCCAGTTATCGTATATATTACACTAGCCCCCAAGTACCCAACCCTAGCCACCCTCTTCTAATATTTCTTCAATTGCGCAGTGAGGCCCTTTCACCTAGGCGGTTGCTTGCTATGTTTACCCTATATCATGTATAGATTTCCCCGATTCGTTTCTTGGCAGCCCCATATCACTCCTATAAATTCTAGCAGCAGCGCTCCCTTCCAGTACCAACCAACCAACCCAGTCCTCCTTCGACAACACAACAACCAAGAAGCTTCCTCCATCTCTCCCCTGCTTATGCCACTTCCCCTGGCTAGCTGTACCCCACCTCTTACTAGCAATAGGATGGCAGTTTAGCAGGCACCCAAGAGTTCAATAAGAGCTGCGGACATTCCGGTACCCTGAATTTCTTTCACCGCCGCTCAATTTTCTACCCCAAAATTTCTTTCTTGCCTTTTTCTCTTTCCCTCACTCCACATCTGTGCTCCAGCAGCCGCAAGACTCTCCACCGGGTATCCACTCTTTTCCAGGGAAACGACGACTAGGGAATTCCCTAATGGGATTTTCCTACTCTTCGCACCCTCCAGCGAAATAGCAGTACATACAGGTAAGTCTTCTACTACTAATCCTTCCGTTTGAAAAAAAAAATACCGAAAAAAAGGGAAGAGTAACTAACGGAACCTTTACCTAATAGTGGATCTTTCTGTAGCGGCACTTCCATGCCCTCAGATTGAGAAACTGTATGCTGTTAGAGTAGTCTTCGAATACCGCCCTCCACTCCTCACACTTCATCCTTTCCCTCTCACTCTGCATAGGTGAGAGCGATCAATTGCAAGCCAGCATCTTGCATGGATGGGCTACTCGTATTGTAGCATGCAATATCTTTCAAAACCAGTGTTCCCAAGCCACCAGCTTATCAGTCCTGAGCCAGGACCAGGACGGACGAGGACAGACTACCTTGTGCAGTCCTGCCTCATCCAAGGGCTCTACGGGTGCCCTGGACGGTTGGGAACACTACTTAAAGCACTACCTTAAGTGTATATTTGTAAGTCTTCATCTCTAGTCACCCCTCTCAGTCCATAATGCATTAAATACGTATTAGCTAACATATCTCTACCCCATTAGTCCTAAATCAATACTGGTTAAAGAACTACATCGCCTCCTCCCAAGCTAGCCTTTGGGTTGGCTTGGGGGGGGGCATGTCAGACGCGATGCTGCCTTCTTACGCCCTGGAAGGACATACATCATATAAATTCACATTTCCACACCCATTCAAAAATTCATCAAGCCTATAGAAGGGCGCCGGGTCGCGGGCCCGGCGACTCCTCTATAGGAACCAACTAGCCCCCCACTGTAGGAGAGGGCGGGACAGAGAAGGCGGAGAAGGGAGGGGCTACATTATAGCTCCTCCCCTCCTCTGCCCCTTCCTGCTCTCTCCTACAGTAGGTGGTACGAGGGAGTTGGAAGCCAAGAGGAGCGCGATAACCTTCCATCTCACTCCTCCACTCCACTCCTGCAGAGAAAATGCAGGCCACACAAATTCCGTGGGCAATACAACACTCCAACACAAATCACACTCGATCACATCCGAGAATAACTATCATAGAATATGCCGTCGTATGTACAATATTATTTCACACACCCCCCCTGTGGCTGACCCCGGCTAATATGCTAGATACTAGACAGTTACTTGGAGCGCAACCCCGAACGGGGAAATTCTTTGGCTTTTGTGGCCACCGAATCAATATAACCGCACCATTGTACCCACTCCGCCGCAGTTGCGGGATGGCCGCCGGGCCCTCACCCATACGATGGTGTGTGTACTTGTTCCGTCGAACTGGTATTACACTCGCCTGACCCTCCCGACGAAAGTGAGGGCTGAAGAGAGGAGGAGGACGAAGATGAGAACGAGGACGGATACGACCCATCTGCTTTTCATTTTTTTCATTTTTTTTTCCTTTTCAGCGCTTTGTTTTACGGATGAGTGGGGTTTCTTTTTGCTTGCTTGTTTAGAGTGACTACCTTGTGTGGAGTGTGATATAGCTAGCTAGTTGTGGCGGTCTCCGATTTTTGAATAGTAATCCATGAATTAAATTTGCCATAGTGGGTGATTGGTTGATGTGGTGCGAGTGATACTGTGTGAAAGTGAATGTGGTTCGCTGATTATGGGATTGGGGGGAATGTACGACGCCGAGTTGCATGTTCTTATAAACGTGCCTGTTTATTATCTAATGTGGGTAATTGTCTAACGCTACGGTTTCATCCCGTCTAACTAAATTCCGATAAACCCACAATATCAGAACTCCGCTCTTCTATCCTTCGTCTACTCCACTAACGACTCACCAGCACTCCCAACCCTTCCCAAAACCTCAATCCCACCACCAAAACCCTCCTCCCAAACCCTGACAGCGCTCCTAACACACCCTTCAAGCAAAACCATTCCATCCCAACACCACCCACCCACAATCCAAACCCCACCATCGCCATTCCTCCACCCTTCCCCCTCCCCATCACCACCTTCTAAAAGTCCATTAACAACCCTCCTACTCCCCGGCGTCCTCAACACCCTCGTATACCCCGCCCCCATAACTACCTTATCCTTCCCCGGCACCAAGTGCGGCGTCGTGCTGACCATGACCCCAGCATGTACCTCGGTAGCACTAGTGTGCGTGTTTGTCGTCGTAAGCTGTATCGCGACGTGGTCTTTTGCCAGAGCGAAAGACCGGGAGAGGCAGGTGTATGAGGATGTCAGTACCGTGCTGTCGGTGTGCGCATAGACCCTCAGCTTAACCGTTGGTATCTGCGATAGTGACGGTGCTAACGGGGCGTATATCCCGGCGACGGCATCAGGCGGTATAGCGAAGATTACCGCATCCGCTACCTCTTTCTCCCCACCGTCGCCGTACCAGCTTATGCTGAGGCCACGGGGGGTCTTGTGGACCCTATTAACGTGGCGATTCAGCTGGATGGGGATGCCATGAAGAAGTCGTTGTCGGATAACACTAACACCGCCGCTCACAACGTAGTGCCTGCGGAAGAGCAGCGCGCGGCGGTAGGTTATCAGGTCCCGGGCCGGGGATGCAAGTACTTCTGCCGAAGTGCAGGTTCCTACGGCGCCGAACATTGGCAGGAAGTAGCCCTTTATCACCCATTCTGGTAAGAGGCTTCGATCCAGCCAGGATGATAGTGTTTCGTCCTCGCCCGGATTGAGAAGCAGGACACAAAGGGTGAAGTAGAAGTACGCCAGGTACAATATTGCCAATGTCGTGATGTGGGAAAGCAGGCTAATGCCCGGTATGGGCATGGGGAGGGCATGGAAGTTGCTGGGGTGTGTGTGGTAAGCTTTTGGTCGGGACTGGGCGGAGGAGAGGGTGGCGAAGATGTAGGTGAACTTTTGTTGTCGGATTGGGAGGTTCAAGTGTTTGTACAGGGCGTATAATGTCCTGTAGTAGTTTTTCGAAAATGTCCGCATGGGAATGTCGATCTCGAGGTTTGTGGGGAGGGTTGTCGCGTCCAGTGACGGGTGGGAGCCCTGTGTCCATCCATTTCGTTAGCAGGGAGGTAGGCAAGATGCAGGGAATGAGGAGAATTACGGATTCGAAGATTTCAACATCGTATTCGCATTTTGGATCATTGTGGATGAGATATGCTGCTGTTAGCCCTGCTAGACCTGAACCGATCACTATCACTCGTTTCTTCTTGGGTGGTCGAGCTGTCATGGCGAATTTGTGGTTCTACCATACGATAGCACAGGTGTAGGGAGAATATAGCACAAGTTTGCTGTGGAGAGCGGAAGGAATGAAGGGAGAAAAGGGGGGGGAGGGAAGGAACGAAGGTGCCTTTCTCGTCACGATTTTCTTACTTTTCCCCACACCCGTAACCTGTGACCTAATTTGTGACGATACTGTCGCATGTTTCCACCCGGCATAATGCAGTCAATGTTGCGAGGAGGGCCCCCGGTGCTCGGATGGGTGCCAGCATTGAATCGGACTTCTGAAAATGGGGATTCAAGGGTATCCTTTAATGTCCTAATAAGCACAAATGGTAGGAAATCTTTTTTATTATTCATTGCTCAGAAGGGAGAGAAGAGTAGATTACAAAATGAAATGACCAAGCACAGACCATATTCCCGTCACAGTTGTTTCATCGGGGAATTTGGGCCCAATAAGGTACGCCTTCCACCCCTGGCGAACACTACTTTAGAAAGACTGGAAACACGGGATGGCCGCAGACTCTCCAATAATCGAACCTTGTGCTCTGTCGTTGGAGTTGCCTCCTCTGGTATGATAATGTCTTTTTTGTTTTTTTTATGCTTCTCGGGGGGGAGGCTGAGCAGCTCCGTTTTTGCCGTGCTTCCTGCCCCTTTCTAAAGTGGGTAATTCTGGACTACATAGCACCGCTTCGATTATCCAAGTTTCTATGATAAAATACAATTGGAAAAAGGGCCAGCATTAATTACTTTTTATCATATTAGTGCGGTGTATCAGCGGAACGATTGAGAAATATCTACTCCATTGTGCACACTACCGGTACTCGAGTACTCGAGTATTACTTTATTTGCTTCTTATTACCGCCTTCGAATATATCATTGTCCTCCGTCTTTTATCTTATGACCCCCGATTCAAAAAGCGGGTCCCAACTCCTTCGATCATTCCCAATCCAACCCCTCTCCCCCCTTCATTTCAGCACTGAACCACTTCTACAAGTATCATGGGTGTCTTAAGACAAAGGACCTCGGCACATGTTAGCCTGAAATTCGTATTGTTCAGCTCGATACGACGTCTGTAATAGGTTAATAGGGGGGTTCCGGTTATGGCCGAATCGGAAATCACGCATGGTAAGGGGAAAGTGTTGAGAGTGGTTGGTTGGGGGGGGGGAAGGCTTGATCGCTGTGGGAGTGTGTTTGGGTTGTGGTGATTGGTTTGTCCTATTTCCATGTTGGGCAGTAAGTTAGCTGAACTCCCCTCCCGCTAGTCTCATCCAATGTTTTAAACTTTCCCCTTACTGTACCACCACCCACCAACACCAGAATGCTACACCTCCGACCCCTCCTCGCAAAACCCCTCCACCATCTCCACCTCCGCCAATTCTCGAGCACCCCCCCAAATCACCTTCTCCCCACAATCCTCTCCACAACCCACGACCTCCTAACAACCCTCCACACGAGCACCCAGCTTCCCTACCACACCCTGATCCCGCTCTCGGCAATCCTCCTCCGCCTAACCATAACAACCCCACTAACAATATACTCCCGCCGCCGCGCCCTCCGCACCCAACGACTCCAACCAATCCTAAGCGCGTACCAGCACCCCATCGCCAAAAATGCAAAGGACACTACCACCACACCACAGGCGTGGGAATTGAAGACTCGCGAGGAAATGCGCATGAAGAGGAAGGAGCTGTGGAAAAGGTGGGGATGTCAGGCTTGGAAGATGCTGTTAGCTCCTATCGTCCAGATTCCGGTTTGGGTCACGGCGAGCGTGACGTTGAGGGGGATGACTGGGGTTGAAGGGTTACCCACTTGGTTGAGGGGGCTGGGAGAGATTGGCGGGGAAGCGTGGGTGGAGCAGGCGTTGGCGACAGAGGGTGCGCTGTGGTTTGGAGATTTGTTGGTTGCAGACCCATACCTGGTCTTGCCGATGGGGTTTTCGTTCTTGCTGTTTGCGAATATTGAGGTGTGTTTTAACTTTTCACCCTCTGTTTCTCGTACATGGTGGAAAGGAGGCTAATTGTGTAGTTGCAAACGAAACTGCATCCCCCGAGCACGCGGAAGCAAAAGGTTTTCACAAATGTCCTTAGGATACTGTCTCTCGCGGCGTTCCCGCTTACTGCGAATGCTCCGGCGGCTTTGACCCTCTACTGGAGTACATCTGCCATGTTCTCACTTGTTCAGAACATCATTCTAGCAAAGGCCATGCCGAAAGGGGAGGAGTTGGAACCGTGCACATCCCAGGACCCATACAGCGTTGGCGACAAGGCTAAGGAATAGAGAGCAGGATTGGAATTGGTGTCTGATATCTATGTAGACTGCCTATTCTACCGGACTATAAAAAAATATAGAAAAGAAAGAAAAGAGGCCCGACCAAAGGGAGAGAATAGGAGAAGATGGAATACCGGCATCAACCAGTTCGCTCCAATTGGAGCAGCTTAGTCATTGCTTCGAGCCACTTCTCCGCAAATATTTTCTCCGTGAACCTCTCTGCGCTCTTACGGGCCGCTTGTCGAACACTGGCCACCTCCTGACCCTCCAGCTCGAGAGCTCTCCTGTATCCGTCCGCGAACTCTTCCTTCGTCGTGGCGTGAAAACCTGTACCTGGAATGACGATATCCATCTTTGGGCCTCCACTGTTATGCACAACGCTGATAAGACCAGCAGCTTGGTACTCTACCACCCCGATACCAAAGTGTTCGTTCCACATAGCGTTTACTCCAATCCAACTCTTTTCCAGCCATTGTAATATATCATCCCAGCTCGCATCACAAACAAACACAACTTTGTCCTTGATGCCCTTCTCATGTGCAAGTAACCGTAGATCGTAAACCCTAGTCTTATCCTCCGAATGGCGCACACTTCCGATAAGCACCAATTTCGTGTCGTTGAGACTAGGATTCTCCCGCAAGAAGTGAGCAAATGAATCAATTATCAGGTCATGCTTCTTCTCCGGGCGGAACTGCGCAATGCATAGGATGATCTTCTCCCTCTTCACCACGATCCCGTTATTACGAAGCGGTATTGCTTCCGTGAGAGACTCCACTGCTACTGGGGGAAAGACAACAGAGATGGTGGATGCTTTATTCGACCACAGACTGCGAAGATGTCCTGCTGTCCAGGAGGAATTGCACATGATTACGTCGATACCCCTTCCGCAGAGACTGTAGAGCATAGCAAAAAGTTTCCAGTACAGGAGCTTAATACTAGCCCGTGTGCTGGTGGAAGAGGAAATACTGGACAACATGTCCGTGGAGATGGTGGGGTAGTGAACGTATGCGCCCGTCGGGATCCCAAACATTAATTTCGCCATGGGAAGAGTGAATGCGTAGCCCATCGTGTCGATAAATATGTCTGGGACAAGTAGCGTGAATGCGTCCCAGGCGAGAATCAAAGAACCGAGGGATTGTCCAAGAAGTGTAAAGTGCGGGTAAGTCGCGGCAGAGACGTAGTGCCTAGTTGACAGGAAGAGGAACACAACGCGTGAGTGATCGAGGTGGATGTCGAACCTAGACTACAGTACTATCAGCAAGCGGGGTGGGATATGTGGGAGGTGTGGAGCCAAACTACCTTAACTCTGGATAGTATCGTCTCTTTGTCGGCGCCCTGGTCTCCAGTATACACCACACACAACACGTCGTCCCACTTCTCTTGTGTAGCTCTAATAGCGGCCCATAACACCCTCTCTCCACCGCCTCCAGCGTTACTACACCCCCGTTAGCTTCTTCCTGCGCACTCCATCTCCATGGTCTTACCAGTAAGGGTGAAAAAACCCAACGACAGTCGCCTTCTTGTCCCCAAACGCGCTCTCGATAATCCTCGCCTTCTTAGCCGAGCTCCGTCGCCGGAGGTTGGAGCCGAGGATGCGGAGGAGGAGAAAGTAGAAAAACAGCGTGGAAGCCAAGAGAACCGCTCCGGCTGTCACTAGATGTGAGAGCATCGTGGTTTGTTGATTGTGATTTGTGTTGTAAACTGGTTGTGATGAGGAGCTTCGAGGTTTCGGTCAGGGTTCACACATATCGGAACTGATGTCATAAGTTACTTGGCCAGCGTACAGTACGAGTTGGAGGGGCTTAGAAAGAGCTTGAATGGTTACTCGAGTAGTTGGGGTGAAGTTAATCAATCCTGGCATTTATTATGCTTAGGATAGCCAAAGGGTCGGAGGGCTTTTGGTGGCGAGATAAGGATTAAGTTAGGGGTGTCGATCGATTAGCAAAAGCGGGAAAACCTGTCTGTTACAAGATGACATTAACCTGAAGCAGTTGCATTGCGATTGTCTATGACATTGCACCGGTACTTGTATTATGTCAGCGGATTTTATTGGGATAGTGTAAGGCCGAATTGAGACTAAAGGAGAAGAAATAACGCCTTTTGGAATAGTCCTTTTAATAGATTCATACGTGCACTAGCAATTCCGCCATCATCTACTCGAGTACTCAAGCAAGTGGTCAAGTGTGGTACTTGTGCTGTACTAAGGAGCCCTGCGCCTGCCGGTACAGTACGATACCGGTACTCTTTCAATCGGGATTTCTAGAGTCCACCATGACGGAAATTTTTCACTGATGCAACTTGTCTCCTAAGTTACCGATCTTCTTTCTCGATCTCTTCGACAGTAGCCCACGGTAGTGCTCGAGTGCAAGCGGTAGCTTGGCTATTTTACTTGCGTCAGAGCGCTGAGTACATGAAACTGCTCGTATGATATGATACAAGCAGTGGTTCAGAGGTTCTATGGTTCTCCTACCGGTGTGCCCGACCCCACTTAATTCCGAATCCGAAGCATAAGGGTCCTAGATGATACCTAACCCTGATCACTATTTATCACTCGTTATATCTGTCGACCCAACCCGAAATGTCCTATCATACCCCCCGGAGTCTCGTGTCTGGGAAAGAATAAGTTGGATCAAGTGCTTTACATGGTCTCGCATCTACTTTTTTTGTACAAAATAATTGCTCAAAACTCAATTTTCCCCTGTGCCACCACCACCACCTTCGGGACGAGTCCCTCCCCCACCCCTGACGAAGCCTAACAGGCTCTGTATTATACCGCCTGCCTCATCCTCGCCTGCGGCGTTCTCATCATCATTATCTCTATTTGCAACATTCCCATCCGCCGTGTTCTCTTCTACAGCGCTTCCAGCAGAAGTGCTTGCAACTTCTAACGCTAGCTGTTCCATCAGCCGGCGAAACTCTTCCTCCCCAATATCTCCAATATCTCCCCCACCCCCATCTGCAGCCCACGCCTGCCTTAAGGTAGGAGGCATGGAAGAAACGAGATCCTGTAGATACGACAGCGGAGCTCTCCCAATACCGTCCACTGGAGGAAGGGGATCGTAACTGATTGTGGGTATCCTGGCCCATTCTCGGGGGAGGTATTGTATTAAGCTCCTGTTCCCAGTCGATAGTATATGGCGGGCAACGTCGATGTTAACACCGTCAAACTCGGCTAGGCTGGAGGGTTCCCTTGGCGGTTCGCGGAATGATTTTTGGGGGAGTGAGTATATCGAACCGGCTACATCCGCGAGCAACTGTTTCGTGTCCGCACCCTTCCAAAGGTCTTTAGCCCGGTCAACATATAGTTCAGACAAAATGCTGTGCAGTGCATCTGGTGGGGGAATCTCCGCTGCGAGAGGGGTGTTGGGCCGGTGTCGAATACTCAATTCAATGGATAGCCTTTTAAGGACCCATGGAAATCGGGTGATAGCTTTGGCGAGATACTCCCTTGCCAGAGCATCTTTGTGAAGCTGGTGATATGCTAGTGCTGTTGAAAATGCAATATTCGGAAGATGTGCATGACGCTTGACGAATTCTGGATGCTCTACGAGTGTTAAGAACCTCTCGGGCTGTCGAGCGTTTAGTGCTAGCATATCGATGATGAGACAAACTTGGTACGGGTCCCGTTCGGGATCTAGTGCAAGTAGCATCCGTCCAAACTCTTCTGCCGCCCTCCAGGTTCCACGCATGGCGAGATTGAAAATGTAACGCCAGCAGGCGAGCCAGAATTCGCGATTCTCTGGAACTAGGAATGAGAGACGAGCCTTCCCTTCCGAGAGCCTTGCGCTGAAGACAGAGTTCACCGAGCGGCCAAATGTGAAGAGCGCTCTCTCAAGGACATCGCCGGAGTCTTCGTGGTTTCGTTGTTGCGACAAAATTTCGGATACTTGAAGAAGCGTAGCGATGTGGTATGGGTTGTGATGTAGCAACTGTACCATGCGATCAGGATCTGTTCAATTAGCCAAGGGTTACTCTGCATCTCTGAGGAACTCACCCATTGCCTCAACACAAATTTTGAACTGTCTTTGCACATCCTGGTAGGCAGTAGAATGCACAAACTTGAACTCCGTAGGCCCACCGTCTAAGCCAACACTAACTACCTCCATACCCAACCCACCGCTCGTAGCATTCGGCCAGGTACCCTTCGGTTGAATAAAGAGATTTCGACGGCTGCTAACTATTCGGCCATCTCGCCCTCTCATACCGCCTCTTTGCCTTCCCCCTCTTCGGCCCTGGATGGTCCCCTCCCCTGATTCAGGCATCGCTGCTCGGCCAAACAAAATCCTCATCTCAGCGCTTGCGTCAAAGTTTTTTGACTCAACCACAAGTACTGAATCAATGAGCACCACCTTAGGCTGTAAATTCCCGGGTTTCGGAGCAGCGAGTTCACCAAATTCGTCTTGATGAAATTTCCCCTCGGTCTTAACCACCTCTGTTGCCTTCCCTTTCTTCTTTTTCCTCTTATTCTTGTTCTTCTTTTTCGCTGGTTTTTGCTCTTTCCCCTCTTCCTTTCCTGTCTCATCGTCTTCCGGTTCCTCGTCGTCTTTGCTGCCTTCATCCTCAACTTCTCCTAGTAGAGCAAACAAGCTCGCTTTGTTTGGCGCCGGAGCCGGAGCCTCGTCTTCCGAAGCAGAGCCATTGGGAGTTTGTGACTGTGAAGTGAGTTCTTGATCGCGGAGGGCTCTTCGTGCGCGGGCAGACATTGTGGCGATTGGGGGCGTGTTTTGGAAATGGTGAAACTCTTGCTCTTGCGAGTTCGGTGGGGTGGACGCTGTTTTGGTGGGGGACTTGGGTAATCCGTGGAGAGGGTAACAAGTGGGGGAGGCTGTGGAGTCATGAACTGCGGTAGCCTACCGGTACCGTCAGGCCAAATGAGTAAAGCGCGAAGATGGTCGCTTGGAGATGCCACCAGTACGCTACTGTAGCAGCTGGCTTAGAGGCTTGTTGTGGTAGTGCAGGCGCCCCGCTGCAAGTACCGTAAGAAAATCTAGGATACCTGTAGTCTAGTTTCTTCAGGTCTGTTGAATCAAAGGTTAGGTTATGGATAGCAGTGACACAGGAGCAGCCGACTTGGGAGGGACTACCAGATGGAGGTCACTGAGAATGATAGCCACTGCAGGGGCCGGCCAGACTCGAGAAATCAATCATCCTCTGTGACTGGAACCAACCACTCCTTGTCAGAACAAGATTGCTGAAGAGTCATCTCTTGTATGGAACAGCGGGATACTCGAGTGCAAGGAAAGAGCACAGCAGTTCCCCAGTAGCCTCCTCCATGTTAGCTGGAGAGAAAATGTGAATATGGCTACCGCGCAAAACCTGCCGAGTTTGAGAGACCATGGCGAGATGGGGCCATACCTGTAAGGAGTGGGTTCTCCGCTAAGCTGTTTGGAATTGAGGCTAGCACGGAACTCCCTTCCCTCCATAGATAAACTTATATCTCAAAGTCTGAAGTATGGGGGGGGGGGGGGTTGGGTTCTCTCTTTTTTTACTATGGATAGGGGAGCGGAGGGTAGGGTCCAGTAGGTTTTGTTTACAGAGCTAGTAATGGCTTGATTTCCCCATCTATGGTATGATACCATTGTTTGATGCGACTTTTCTCACCCAAACATGTATAGGATAGGTGGGAGACCATCGTGCACAGTTTAATCTATGTAGCCACTAGTTGTTCCCCCACCGATATCTTTCTTTCTTTCTTTCCCCCTCTCTGGGGATACCTAGACCGGATTTGTGAGGTTTTGGTCTGCCGCAGACTCTGGTATTGCGCATTATTGGAATAAGCCCAAAGTGACGGAGGGCCGGGCTAAATGTTCATACTATACCGGTACTTGGTCATACCATTCTTCGATAGTTGGGCATACGGAAATGATAGCTTATGCGGAACAAGTGCCCTATGAAAAAAGTGGGAGGAGGGGTGTTTGATATAATACCTGCCTCATACCGTGACATATTTGGTTTCAACTGATAATGATTTTGAGTCCGTTTGTTGCTTGATAACATTTTAATACCGCCGTAATTGAATCCGTTGGCCTAAGAAAATAAATTAAGAGGAACATGGCAAATAAAGAGACCTAGAGGGATTGGGCTATCGGTATGTAGAAGGTGTGATAGGGTGTGGTTGTTGATCTGTCTATCGGTGAAGAGAGAGAATTTATATTCCGACATACAGGAGTATCCCAGGCTTGTGCAGATAACGATAAGAAGTACTATTATGATATAATGACGGAAGTTGCAGGATGCCATGATATCTGTGTACTGTACTATACTGTACCTTTCAATGAATCGCTTTAGGGAATCAGATGAGGGCTTGAATTACCGGTAATAAATAAATAAATAAATAGATAAATAAATGGGGGTCAAGATGACCTTTTCTATTGGATATAACCCGAGGGCACCGGGGGGAAAATTTAAAAAAAGAATCATGTTTGTGCTACTCTCCTGCTTCCCCCCATCAGGCGCTGCTGTCCTGACGGGATGAAGCCCCAGAAGCCGCCCGATAACTATCCCCCTCCGGATTCTTCCAACTTGAGCACGTAACCAAGCAATCGTCCCTCTGTTGCTTCTAGACCCTCTCCTCCTCCTCCATCTCAACCAACATCTCCCTTCCAACAACAACCACCCACTCCTCACCTTCCTCTCTACCCCGGCTGGTAATACCCATCGCCGAGCTTCTCTCTCTCCCATTTCCTCTTCCCCAACTTTCGGGGCTTGGGTTGTGTGGCCATATCCCCATTCCTTCTGCCTCGTCATCTCTTTCACCGTTCTAGAGCCACCCGCGGGGGAATTGCGATTATGGCCACCGACGTGTCCCGTCATCCTGCCACTGGATCTAATGCATGTGAGTGCCTACTTTCATTTCTGCTTGCATCACTTTTTGAAAGACTCTTGGAGCTAATCCCTTCTCGTCTTGCGTAGCCTCTGGAAATCCCAAGGAACACCAACAGCACAAAGGCCGGAAGCCCTTCAGCGCGTTGATGAAGCGGCTTGCAAACCTCAAAGGCTCTAATTCAAACCACAACTCAAGTAACAATCCCCCCACAGGCCGGGCCGGTAGCGGCCAGCGCTCGGCTTCTTACTCGTCGGTTCCCCCAAATTATCCTTATTCCTCAAAACCCAAAGATACCCTCCCGCCGCCGTCCAGCTCCTCGTCGGCCGTTGAAGCATCTCACCTGTCATTCGCTGTAGCCCAGGGATTCCACGAGTCTGGCCACTCTCTTTCAAGTACAAATTCCAACCATTCGCCTCCTCGTCATTCACCCACCCATGCCCCGTCGGAAAAGTCCCAGCCTGCTCCGTCGAGCGCTACAGCGACAACATCAACCTATTCTTCCCCGACTCCCTCTGTGCGCTCGCTGACCACTACATTGACAACTATACAATCCACCGCGCCAGGTTCCCTTTTACACACAAACTACAATCCCCATCCAAGTCACCACCATAATCCCCACGGCCCCCCTGTGCTTTTTCAACATCAATTCCCGTCTACCCCGAATGCCCATGGGCAGCCGACGAGCCCCGGTCCGATCGCTCACTTGAGCGGTAACTCTCTGCACCCTCTGAATTACAACACAGCTACGGCGAATAATCTCTTGACGGATAATGCTTCTATTATTACCCTTGCGTCCTCATCTAAACGACGACGTCGCCATTCGTTGGATACTGATGCATCTGTCCGTGCTCTTGCCCCATCTTCGCTGTGGGGCGGTTCAAGAGAATCGCTTCCGCTTTCTGTCCTGAGCGGTAATTTTGACGTTGGCCGGTCGGTTGCAGGCGAACGCGGTAGTTTGTATGGAAGCACTTCATTTGCATCAAGGGGAGGCGATGCGGGCAGTATGCGAGATTATGGTTCTGGCAGTATTATGGGCGAGATTTCTGGACCCCCTGGTAATACTGGCGCCACCGTGGCTGCTACAGGGAGTCCTTTGGGAAACAGGGAGAGTCTACAGCTAGGTCGCACCAGCAGACGAAGCAGTGGATGGGGCACTGAAACTATCAACCCCGGCGATGATTGTGACGACGGTGACGGGGGGAGTCTGAGCGCCCGAAGTGCGAGCTTAAAGGTTGACGGTGAGACCTTTGATGCTATTAGTATGAAGGACGGGAGTAGTAACGTGGGTGTCTGGCATGGCGTGTTTGGGAGAGTTGAGGATAGACGTGAGAATGGCGTTGAGAACGAAGGAGATAAGGGAACCAAGCAGGGTGGGGAGTGAGGAATTGAATCTTCCGAGTACGGATTTCCATCCGATTCCCGAATTTTTCAATCTTATCTAATCCCACAAGTTTTAGAATTGGACTTCATTCGTGGGATGTATGGCTTGCTTAGCGACACGCTTATAATTTGGGGCTGTTCTCCTTCTCTTTTTCCATCGAGGATTCTAGCCTTTGGCTAACCCTTAGCGGGTGGGCTCTGAGGTTTCTCTCCTTTTCTTCTCTTTTTTTTTGCCCGATGCTTTTTGCTTTTTCCTATTGCTTCCTGTCTTATGAACGCTTCGTTCCCTTATTATTACAATACAATACCTTGGTACAGGCTCTCCTGCACCAGCTCGGCTCCTGGTACATGACGATCGTGCCTTTTGTGCTTTTAAACGGAGAAAATGGATATTTGGAGTTGTTTTTCGAACATGGTGCGGTATTCGACTGGAATCGCTGCCACGTATGTGAGGTTCCTAGACGATATTAAAGCGTGAAATAATCTGTGAGAAAGAGGCGTTTGATGTGAGCGCATACACTGCGAGCTTGGTGACAAAAGAAATGTATCCCTAGGTTTTCCATTCAAATTCTAATTTTTAGTTGGCTATGATACCAGAAACAGCCACAACAGGTCCCGTCCTTCAAGCTCCGATAATATTAGAGGCGTCCATGGCGACTCTAAATTATGAGATTTCTAGTTTTTATTGATTGCCCTAAATACTGGTAAGGGACCCACTTGATTGTTATGCAAAATCCCACACGATTCCCATCGTCCATTTTAGAACATAAACCTTCAACAATTCCTCTAGCTTAATACTCGGGTATGTGAGTCTTTGGGTTAAGCTGCTGTCGGAAGAGAAGGGAGTCGGATCACAGATTTTTCCTATTCCTTGTTGCTGGATAGGTGTGTATTGAAAACCGGGGGGGCTACATTTCCGCTACTGCCAAGATCATGCTGCACGAGGGCCCTTGTAACACACTGTGCTCGAGTACGGTACTCGTAATGTCCTGACGTTTGCGAACACAACTGCTATTGCATGATGCCAAGATCAGAGCAAAAAAGCTGAATCTTGGCGGTATGCAATAGCAGTTGTGTTCACAAACGTCAGGACATTACGAGTACAGTAAATGCTTGCACAGCCGTCTGCAGCAATTCGGAACCTCACGCCATGCAACTGTGTGGGGATCAGCCAGGTTTACCGAGAAACCGCCAATCTGGGTGATGGGATTACCAATACGGGTTGTTCAGAAGGGAGACAACAGGCCAAAACATCCCCAAAAGTCAGCTATTTCCGAGTGACTATTATGGCACTGATTCTACTGCAATGAGCTTTGGAGAATTAGCGGAATGTTTGAAATATACGCTATAATTTTTTTCCGATTTTTATCTGCCCCATACAGAAGCTGAGCGGAATTTGAAGTAATCGGGGTGGGCTGAAATGTACTCGAGTATCCTTCTTTGCACACAAAAACCCTGGTCTTGGCAGGCACCATTTGGCGACCAAGTAAGCGTTGATCACTGCCCCATCCTAGTTGGGCAGAAATACCTGAAAAGTTGCCGGTACATATGCCCTGGCTGGCCATAGGATGATTTATTTATTTGCTTATTTTTGTTTTTTTTCCCTCTTGCAGTTTCTTCTAACAAAAACCGGTTGGATTTTGTCGGATCAGAAAAAGAGTTCGGTTTGGGTGTTTTTTTGGTCTGTCTCCTTACTAAACAACCTGTGTTGTGTCGATCGTTCGAGTGAGATATCATGATAAGGGTCTGATTTGTCCCGATAGAGTTAAGACAACCGCTTTTGTAGATCTGGTGACGACATTGGAACATCAGGTTTCTACTCCACCATATACTCGAGTAGTCCAAGCGGGATCAGCAATACCGGTACAATGCTCAAAACTCTACAACAAAGGCAATCGTAGCCTTGATATTTGAGTTGTAACTTAATTGGAGAGGGGATCCTTAGACTATCCCATAGGCATGGTCATGGGTTGACATCTTCGCATGAAACGCCTAGTACTTGTACCTTCAAAACTTGGATAGTTGCAGCATGTGCTATGTCGTTGGGCTTTCCTCTTATGGTAAGGTCCTGCTATTTTGTTTCTTTTGTCTGTCTGGGAGGGGGGAAAGGGGCTGTGCCTTTGCTGTTTTTGTCGCCCATCTTCTAAAGGGGGAGTTTTTGACCACCTACAAGTGCTCGAGTAGCGCATGGTAGGACGTGAAAAATCGTTTGGTGGCAACACGGAATATACCACAGCCCTAGGCTTGTGGGTAGGTAATTCCATCATTTCTTGCCAAATCGACACTGCCTGGTTGGATTTCCAGAGTAGAAATCAAAAGATCTGCTCCACATTACTGAGTACGTCTGGTGTGATATAATTGAGTACTCGGGAGGGTCATTAAAAATTGGAAACCAGAGGGTGGCAGTGTAGGGATTATTTGATCGGACTATCCTTTGGTCAGGAAGGGGATAAAATGATATGAGAGTCGAAAACCTGGAACAATTGCTTTGAAATTATACTTGAACGAGTGAGGATGAGCCTTCATTTCGGGTTCCGTTTCTGCGCTCAGCCAACTGCAGCTCTTGGTGTCGATCAGCATCCCTACATCTGGGCTTAGTTTAATATGTAGACAGTGGCAAGAACTGTTTTTCACTTTTTTCACTTTTGGGGCCAAGTTTGTTCCCTCTAGCCCCACTCCGGATTGATCATAGATAGTTGGCATGCATGCTGGTGTCTTTAGATTTCCTTCGTTATAAGCTCGAGGGTACCCAGCCTCAGTAAGGGGGATGGCCACCTTGGTCGCAACAAAAAAATCTGCGCTCTACCGGCAGTTGACCCGTTGTGCTTGGTAGGCAGATGGCAGACCGCAACCCCCGCTCACTCACTCTACTATCAAAACTTTACTGTTTCTGCCCCCCCTGCGCACAATCGTGAGATCTATCGTATAGCAAAGGGCTTCATCCACACTTCACGAGCAATTGCAATTCTGGGGGGCCAGAAGCATACGCATGGGGTTCAGCAATTCTCTCCTTAAGCTCGAACTTAACCATCGTGAGCTTGCGTGCGCAGGAAGGTGCAATTGAGTTCTCACCTGCATACGAGGACATCACTTTGAGAGAACGCACATACGTAGGCTCTTGCCTAACGTGCGCACGTACGCATCGTGGGTTTTTTTTTGCGCTGGCTTACACGTACCCTCCTAGGTGTCCTCGTACCTACCTTGGTGACTCCGCTTCGTCAGCCTCCCTTTCCAAAAGGTATAAGAGGCTCTCTTCCCCCCCCCTCTCTTCGTCCTTCTCTTCTTCTCCTTCCTTCCTCACCAAACCTCCTTCGTCTCAAGAACACCCTCTACTGGTAACGAGGCCAAACGTTCTTGACAGTCCTTCCTTCACCGAGTTATCTTTACTTTGAATCATCTACCTACCTCTTCATCAAACTTTAGTCTTTTCTCATCAGATCCATCAAAAATGCTTGGTTCTGAGGCTTCCGGGGCTCAGACATACCCGTTCGACACCGTCCCTTCTCAGGAGAGAAGGAGGTCCATTAGTTTGTCAACTCAAGAGGTCGGCTGGGCTGGGATACCGCTTGTTGTAAGTTTGCTTCCTTTCGTTCCTTTTTCCTTTTCCCTTCTTTGCTTTTTCCCCTTCCTTCCTCCCTTCCTTTTTCTTCTTATTCCTTCTTCTGTTCCTTGATAGCGATTGGGGGCTTTGTTGGTTTTTTGTGTTGTTTTATATTGTTTACTACTATCACTGTAAATTGTTTGCTAACTTGATATTGCAGCCGCTCTATATTGGTGCGGCCGCCACTAAGGTTGGTAAAAAGACAGTTCGAATTGGCATCTCAATTCATGACGGGGTTTACTCGGTTGATGCCTGCATCAACCAACTCATCGCTAGGGATGACCTCGACATGCAGGACATCGTTAGGGCAGATACCATTAAGGCGATCAAGGATTATTCCATTCAGCATCAAGCAAAATTTGTGGGTGCTGGGGTCACACGTGATCTCGAGAATATTTGCCCGGGAATTAGCGCCTGCCTTTGGCGTGAATTAGATGTTGTTGCCATGGTGCTGAGCGTGCAAACAACGGCCTATGGCGGAGACGCTGAGACAATCACCATCGATGTTGACGAGCAGGCGGACTCTGCAGCACGAAAGTGTGTTATGTACTTTGGTCCTAACCATAATCCGGCTCTCGCAATAGCTTTCAGGAACCAGGTGATGCCGGACGCGCAAGGGGCTATCAAGTTGGTTGATGGCTTGAGAGAGTACGAAGCTACCGTACACAAGGGCACTTGGAACACCGTTCTTAAGTATGCTTATGAGTTGAAGGGATATAAGGATGGTCAAACCGAGGGAGACCCTCAGTGCCCGCCGACTAAAATAGCCTTTTTCTCAGCAACCCCCCAGGGCGGTGGTGTGGCATTGATGAGGCATGCTTTGGTTAGGTTTTGCAATGAATTGGGTGTTAAGTTGAATTGGTTTGTTTTCATCCCATCCATAGTGCATAGTACCTATTTACTGATATGCGAGACAGGTATATTCCTAAGCCTAATCCGAAGGCTTTTAGAATTACAAAGACAAATCACAACATCCTCCAGGGAGTGGCAGATCCCGAAGCAAGATTTGACGAGGAGAAGCAGGCTTTACTCAATGAGTGGATTGGAACAAATGCTAAGCGCTATTGGCTCTCACCCGGCGGCCCTCTTGCTCCTGGTGGAGCAGACGTCGTTATCATTGATGACCCTCAAATGCCTGCACTCATTCCGTTGATCAAAAAAGTTCGCCCGGAAGTCAAAATTATTTACCGTTCTCATATCGAAATCCGCAGCGACCTTGTGGACAGGCCTGGGAGCCCTCAAGAGCAAGTATGGCAGTGGATGTGGAATTTTGTAAAGCAGGCGGATGTCTTTATCAGTCATCCAGTGGACAAGTTTGTTCCGCACGATGTTCCGTTGGCGATGGTTGGGTTGATGCCTGCTTGCACTGATTGGTTTGTTTCCCTCTTTTTTTTCTCTTTTTTTTTTGGCGCTAATAAATATAGGCTTGATGGGCTTAATAAACCTTTGGGTGAGTGGGATCTAAGATTTTATCACCATGACTTACGTAATTCGTGCAATGAGCTGGGAATGTAAGTTAAACTCGCAAACAGCTTCTGTTTCTTTGAGATAAAGTGACTAATTCTGTTGCTATCTCCTAGGAACCAGCTTCTGTATCCTGCAAGGGAGTATATCACTCAAATCGCAAGATTCGATCCTAGCAAAGGCATCCCAGACGTCATTGAATCTTACCGCAAATTGTGTGCTCGTATCATCAAAGACATACCGGAAAAGCTTCCCCCGCAATTGTTGCTGTAAGTTGACCTCTATTTTGTCTTGAGCTGCTCATTGGATAACTTGGCACTGACGGTATCCAGCTGTGGGCATGGGGCTATTGATGATCCGGATGCATCAATAGTTTTTGCTGAGACTATGGAATTGCTTGCACAGCCGAGATATTCTGCGATTGCAAAAGATGTGGTGGTCATGAGAATTGGTCCAAGCGATCAAAGTAAGTTTCACCTCTGGGAAGATAGTCTGTGAATGCGGGGCTGATGTTTGTTCTAGTGTTGAATGCATTGATGACTGCTGCAAAGCTGGTGGTCCAGCTCTCCCTGCGTGAGGGATTCGAAGTTAAGGTGTCTGAGGCACTACATCATGGAAAGCCTGTCGTTGCCACAAGAGCCGGTGGGATTCCATTGCAGATTCAACATGGAAAATCTGGGTTCCTGGTAGACGTTGGTGATACTGAGGCTGTTGCAAATCATCTCTTCGATTTGTATACCGACAATGATCTTTACACTAAGATGAGCCGCTATGCGAAAGATAGTGTGAGCGATGAAGTTGGAACCGTTGGTAGTGCTGCGTGTTGGCTTTACCTTGCGGCTAAACTTGCGAGAGGCCAAGTTCTCAAGCCTAACGCTAGATGGATCACTGACATGGCGAGGGAAGAAGCCGGTCAGCGCCATGGGCTTGGCGAACCGATACTCCCGCGTGGGGGGATCGACATTAAGGGTGAAAACTAAATTCGTGGAGTTTTCAAGTTGGATTGGGTCCCAGTTGGAAACTAGTTAAATGTCTTTTTTTGATGTTTCTCCTTTGTTTTCAATTCCCCTCTCAGCACCGTTTTGCCTATTCTGTTTTTCATTCACCTTTTCACTTTTTCTATGCAAAGTATCTGTTGGGGATTTTTTCGGTGCCTTGAAAAAATTCATGTATTGTTCATGCATAGAGGTGTTGTTTTTATAGATAGACCGATAGTTTCATCTCAATAAAAATTTTCTTCCAGAACATGGATTGAATGCGGTTGGCCGCATCTGGAAGAAACTCGTGAAAATAACTGATGGTGATGGCGATGGTGACGATAATTCCGAAAATTATTGACTGTAGTGTTAGTGTGCATGGATGCTTTTAAATGTTTCTCTAACGTTACTTCCACAGATGGTGATAGCTCTACTTGTAAAGTCACCCTCAGCGTTTTTAGATGACTGTTTTCGGGTGTGCCTCTTCGAAGGTATTGCAGAATCTATCACAATTTATTTTTATAGAATACGGGGGATAGAGAGAGGACTAATAGAGTGTTTCTAAGGGCTCTACTATAATGTTTGCAGCGGCCGGGGGCATACGGATTTGTTGCCCCTCCGCCCCCCCACAAAGTTTGTCTGTCGATATTTACTTGAATGGGAAGGTCTAAGGTCCTTGGTCTGGGACGTCAGGGGAAATTGTGGGGACTATTTCTGCTGATCCATACAGATCTCCATTCATGGGGAGAAAGTTACAGTACCGGCCTGTTTTCCGGTGCTTGTGGACACACCTGGATGCGGCTGGCGATGGGGAGCCCCATATTCTACTAGTGTTTTTTTTGTCTGGGGGAACTACTTACCCAGAATACATCTGCTGCAGGACACGGCGGGGCTGCCAGGCCTCGGAGCTCCAAGGTAGGGAGTTCCACTGTGCCGGTTCAGCTCGCGAACTGGAGGAGCGAACTGTGGTACTCGCATTGGCCCTGGAGGTGGTTTGCAAGATTGTTTGGCGGTCGGGGGGGCATCGGTACTTGTGCCGCTGAGTCGAGGTTCCGCATTGTGGTCACCCTAGTCATTCGCCAGCCGGATGGTGCGACTTTCACTCGGCCGCTCGGGTATAGCACGACCTTGTCTGCAGTCATGATGTTCAGCTTTTGGCCAGGACGGGGCGTTGTTTGAGGATGGTGTTGAGTATCTGAGGCCAGCACTTTTGACCACCAAAATCATCTAATGGGGTTAACAATACGGATGTTGTTAAAAATATGAGATGGTCAAAGGGGACTCTTCGTGGAACTACCCAATATTTACTACTCTTCGCTCTTATGAGTATTGTATGGGGGGGGCATGGCTTTGGTAGACGCTAGTGCTCCAGATCAGAGATGTGCCTGAGGGAATGAGTTTTAAGTGTCCAATATAATGTGGCTACTCGATAGAACAATAAAAGTGCAACAGAGGCAGAGTAGGGAACAACGAGTAGAGGGGGACGGTGAGCGATGCACTCAGAAGGTAGCGGCAAGAACATCAGATTTGGTAAGGTTATTCGGTGTACCCCTCCTGTTCTCCCTCCCCCTACATGACATGATAGCGTTGAAAATTTTTCAAGCTGACAGTGTCCCGCAGTTTAGAGCTCTAACCACTGATCCCACCTTTCTATTCATAGTGTTAGTCTCTTGTTTGTGGATTTTGCCAAACCAGCAGCGAAATCGTATTATGAACTAAGAGGTCTTACCACCTACTATTCTGATGAACCCCTTCGAACCGTAGGACATATCCTAGAGCTGAGAAGGGGTGGTAAGCCTCCTTGATACTATAGCTCTGTTCTGTGATGTTAGGAATTCCCGTATTCGGACGAGGTGCCAAGAGCTGGTTGCCTTAAGCTATTGCGACATTGGCTAGCAGGCTTGTTCGCATCTTAGTATTCTTGGCGAACGTTGGACTTACCGTGATCATAAACGGCTGGTGGGAGATATTCTTGGATGCGGCGAGGTATTAGGGGGGGTTGCTCGGATTGTTTGACGGGATTCGGAATTGGTGGTTTATTTGGGCGGTGCAATCGTACAGTACGTATTCGCAGGTCTTCCTCTACTCGAGTACTCGGTCTTTGCCGGCCGGGGCACCCTAGTGGGGAATTGTTGTCCCGTGATTTAGGAATTTAGTTACTATGAAAAAGTCACTCCGCTCCACTGCTCACCAAACACGGAGTTTGCATCTTTCCCACTTTCACTTTCACTTCCTACCGTACTCTGCGCCCGGGGCCGACAGATTTTTCCCACAAAGCCCCCAGGCTCTCACGAGGCTAGTTTTCCACCTTTTTTTCAAATACACTTAAGTGCTTGCTAATTTATTGCCTGAACGGATGGGAAAGACCCGGAGGACTGGAGCCTTGAGCTCGACTAAGGGTTCGAGATGACCAGGGCACGAAGGGACATCTGGGTAGTATTATAGTTCACGTGGACAAATGAACTTGCTAGTGGTCGAGGCTTTGCTAAGAACCACGCTGGCAAATCTGGCGCGGGGCGGATTTGGTGCGGATAGCAAACACGCTTTTTTTTTTCTATAGCCGATGTGGGTGGGACACTGATTTGTCCTCTTCAGCATTTCTGACAGCGCCTTTTCCTGATTACCTGTATGTCTGTTTGCGTTCTATGTATTCGTCTTATTAATATTTTAAGTAATGTTTGACAGGAATGGCGGAGCTGACTATTTCTCGATCTAGGTTGGATAGGCGAATCTTTGGAATTATCGATGGATGGGATAGGGCTTGGTCCCGCTTTCCATACTCTTCTCTGCGACTGTACGGGTACTTCACTAGTGATCTGGGGCGGTATTTGAAGGCACCCAGTTCAGTAGGAGAAATGAAAGCGGACAGGGCCCCAGGGCTGAAGAGGCTTGATGCTGATCAGCCATCGACAAGACTAGATCTCAAGAGCGGCACTTGCTCTTGAGCTCGGAAACTCTCTTCGCTGGAATTCTGGAACGTAACTGGCTGCGCATATTAAGACCAGGTATCCCACTTACAACCGTTGTTGCCTTTCGTGTTTGTGGGACTCGAACCCGGGATGAGATTGAGGAACGAGGCTTATGGAGGCACTGAGTTCAAGGGAAATGCGAGGCTGAAAAACCCTTAATGGAATCATTCGACAGATTACGATTTTTATGCTGTGGAGTTCATGGATTAAGTTACCTGGTAACAGTGAGCACAAGCACTAAGATGCACTCTAAGATCGCTGAAACGCATCACATATCTTAGTGATGGGTCGTGGCAGAGAAAGGCAACAAGCAGGTACTTGACATCAATACTTAGCCTGGAAGAACGCCGTTCTCGAGCTATTAAATAATAAGGAAAGAAGGTAGTCTAGTCCTTATAGGTCTTGGCTTCCCACATTGCCGGCTGGTCGCATAATGGAGCTGCTTATCTTACTGGTTGCCTCGATTTTTCGCCGAATACATGGCGGGGGCTGGTTAGTGACTTGAACTATCATTGGCTGTGGGGTTGTTCGAGGGCTGAGAGGGGATACTGTAGCCTTGGAATCGAGGAGGTAACAAGGAAACCGGATTCTCACAGAGTCTATTACCGCCTAGACTCAGTCTCTTGGGCATAGGCACACGGCGTCCTGCATTTCTTTTTTTTTTCCCATTCGATCTGCCGGTAGATCTTCTCTAGGCGGGCACTGCTCTTTTCGAGTCGTACCACCATATATTGTGAAGCTTTCGCTCATGGAGATAATCATAGCAGCTCTTGTCACCGCCCAAAGGCTGGTGCCTGGCAAGTTCTCACTAGTGGACTCATAGGGAGTCTGTGGGGAATGTCGTGGCATTCTGCTAATACGATAGGTTGCGATGTCAAATCTTGTACGGGAGCTATAGAGGCTGACATTAAGCCACGCCTTACTCACAGACTGCGAGCCAACCTGTACCGATTTTTTTCCTTTTCCTTCGCCCTCGTGTTTCCCTCCAGAATTAGTGGGTCCTTCCATATTTCAATAGTTAGCCCTGCTGTGCCTGCAGGAGTATTTTGGGAAGGTAGCACGTATTCGGCCGATTGAGTGGTTGACTTAATGGAGGATGGCTGGGGGATTTCCGCTTTTGTGCATGTACGACGAGACAAGAGTTGATCTGCCGGCGTCGGTGTGATACTCGTTAACCACTTTTCTCTACTTAAGCTCTGGCGAGGCATAGGCTTGGGTAGGGGAGAGGGAGGATCAAAATTCATAGGACTCTCGACTAAGCCTTAGTCCCATATCACTCGGGAAGCGCGGTGAAGAAATGTTGACTGCGGGTTGAAGAGGTTGTTTTGTGGGGTGGGGCGTGGTGAAAATTGGGTAAAGTACCTGGCTGGTAAATTTTCATGCCCTTCGGTACTTGGGAGAGGTGTTTTTAGTGCGGTCCTGATATCCTGTGAGGATCAACTCGACTCAATCGAGGTTGATTTTTGGCCATGTTGTCAATCTGGCACGGGTATCGGTCGTATTGAGAGCCCACAAATATTGTACTATGCAAGTATTTTGTGCCCGATAGTCCCGTTGAGGCGAAGGATATTATACATTGGAGGTGGAGCCTGAGAGTGAGGATGGTCTATTCACGGGTAGGCGCATTGAACTCTCCGCAGCGAGTGGTGTACAGTACAGGAGTAGGAATATATTATGCAGGCGCCTTGGGATACCAGAATTATTGGTATGTGTTACTGCTTACTATTGATTTAGAAATCTCATTGAAAGATAAGGTTCGGCTGACAAAAGGGAGTTTGGTGATAATTTACCAAGGGGGAAATCCAGGTATCTCCCCCCTCCTAGCTGTCGAAATTTTTGAGATTGGGTCTCTCCCCCCCACGTCGCCCACCTGACTGGTTTTCTCGGTAGGGAAAGTACTCACTTAGAGCGATTAAGCTTCTTTACGATGGCCACCTAGTGTGGGCCTCCAACGATCAACGATCAAGGAATGCTCTCCATGCTCATGATGTTGATATTGCGCTCTTCTATCTACCGTTCTGGACCTGAGGTCTTGGATAGTGTCTATAGTAGTAAGCACATTTTCCAAAATGGGAGCTAGGCTATCTCGAATAGTTACTACGGAGGTATCATACAGCGCCTAAGTTTTGTATGTTCCACGAGCGAGGTTTGCTGCCCTTACCCCCTGTGGAACATACAAAACTTAGCTGTACCTCCGTATAGTTGAGCCAAGCAAATACTTCGCTGGGGGTTCGGGTGGAGTGCTTTGGGAGTTGAGTGGCACCTGACAAATACGGCTCTCATCGGAGAGTTGGTCTGCAGCAAAAGCGTGTTCCAGTTTTCCTTCCACCAAACGAAAAAAGTACACTACTTAAACAACCATATCTGACCACCACCACCATTGAGGAGAAAAAAAAGTACACTACTTAAACAACCATATCTGACCACCACCACCATTGAGGAGAAAAAAAAGACTCCACATCCCCGAAGTGGCTTATCCCATCTGCATGGTTCCGCGGGAACTCGAATGGAAGAAAAATGTGCCAGGGCATCAGAATTCCCCCTCTCAGGTACACGAGGGGAAAACACCACAGGCTCGGCCCCGTTTCAGGCAAAACGGGAGGAATGAGTGACTACAACGTCCTCACACATTTTTCTTCTATACGAGTTTTTGCGGTAATGCTTTTTCAAGTTAGGTAGCTTGGCAATTAGTAACACTTCACTTGTATGGATAGCTTAGATGTCGAGCTTATCGACGTTTGAAGTGTGGAGATTCTAATTCTATCTTTAGCTTGTGATAACACTACCACAGTGAAATATAACCCAACTCTACTTGTGGGCTATGGCGGCCGGGACAAAAAGAAGGTTATGATGTGACACCGGCTCGTTCGCTCGCCTTGTGTCCGCTTATTATTAGATTTGGAAAAATAGGTGCAGCTGCAGGTAGAAGCGTCGTACCCGAGAAGACTGGGCATGATGCTTCTGCTTCTCGAAGGTGGAAGCTCTTTTTTGCGGAGAGCTCTCTGGTGTGGGAGTTGGGGTGGTGGTGTCTGCTGTGCAGTACCTCCAGGCAGATGGTGATCGAAGGGGGACTATCCTATAAAGAAGAGTGAGGTTTCCGTCACTGTTTCGGTGTTCGGGGTCTGTCAATCAGGGACTTGCAATATTATAACTGGGTTCTTTGGATTACTATTCTACTATCATATTCCTATTGTTGCCACACTTTTGACTAGGTCCAACTACTAAAATGTCCCAATCACATCCCCACGTTGATGTTCCGATATCTACCGAGGGCCTTTTGGCACTCACTTGGGGATTAAACTCTCTTGTTTTTGTCGTCCTGGTCATCAGACTTGTCCTTCACAGGCGGCAAAAGTTGAAAGGCCCCGCAATAGTTATTTCCGATGTCCTGATTTGTATTTCCTTCTTTTTCGGGATAGCGGTCATTGCAACGGACGCATGGAAGTACTCCAAGGAGATTGAAGCCAGGACTCGCAAATTACCGCTTCACGATAAAGAAACTTCTCCAAAGGTACGCCCCCTTCCTAATACCAGGGTGCGATTGAACCCCAACTGACTCGCACATCCTAGCTCTCCTTCCTCTGCGGGTACCTCGTCTTCTCAGCAATGTGGTTTGCCAAAGGCGCCTTCGTAGTCTACTACTACCACCTCTTCACCAACCTCTCCAAGAAGCTGAAATACTACCTCATGTTCGTAACCACCTTCACCGTGAGCACCTATATATTCACTATGCTCCTACAAACGCTCTGGTGCCGCCCCATTTGGACAAACTGGACCCTGGACCCGCTCCGCGGCTGCTCCGCCACAGGGAACACCACCACACTCCCGCTCTGGAGTTTCATGAATATCGCGACTGACATCTTAATTCTCGCTGTTCCGCTCTCAGTCCTTCACACCTTGCAATTGGGACGCAGACAAGCTGTGGCCTTGGCTGTTGTCTTCCTCATCGGTGGATTGTCGATCTTTGCTGCTGTGGCTAGATTTGTTATCATATTTCCCAAGATCAGGAGGAACGCGAAGGCTCCTATTGTGCATACGTATGAGCTGTGGGCGTTGATTGAAATTACGTCTAGTCAGTTGACAGTTTGTCTACCTGCGCTGCGAGGCTGGTTGAGGGGCAGGAAGGACAACCGCAGCAGGAAGGCTTGGGGTAGCAACGAGCGGAAGACTGCTAGCGATGTGAGTGGCGGGAGTAGTGGGAGGAAGACGCGAGGTAGTGAGGATAGTTTCCCGGACTCTGATGTTAGCAGCGCTGAGAATGAGGAGAGGTTTTTGGGAAACGACAATAGCGTTTAAAATTGTTGCCTTTTCTTCTTCTTTTCCCCCGCATGAGAGGTTTGCGATTGGTTGATGAACTAAGGTTTAGATTTATGTGTACTTGGACTCTTCCCCCCCCCTTTTTTTGTTGATATTCGGATTGTTAGAGGAGTTGTGGGAATTTTTCAGTCGTTTTTTTTTTGTCTGCGGTTCGTTGGTACTTGAGTAGTAGGAGTTCATGAGGTATTTAGCTGGCATGAAGTTTATCAAGTCATGATATATGCACACACTTAATCTACTCGTACTAAGCATTGTTTGTGCATTGCTTATATCGCCCTGCACAGCACACCTATAATATAATATGTCAAAATCCCAGAAACCCACCGTCCTGGAAACCTCAGGACGGCGGGCCCTGCAAGGTAAGACAAATTAGCGTGGGGGATTGCAGGGGACTGAGGGGGGACTGCGGGGGACTATGTATGAATCCTATCGACGGCGTTTCCTTACACCCTCCCTGAGCAGATACAGAAATTCGTCGAATAATATCTAAAGAATGCGAATGCTATCTAGTCGAGATAAATTGGCGCAGAACTTTTCCCCATGATATACGGCAAGGGAAGGACATCAAGCAGAACCCTTGATATTGTCTGTGGTGGGATTAGCTCTGACGTGAATCGGATGGAAAGCACCCTGAAGGAACTGGAGTTCTATTCACTTGGTCTTCGTTCTTCCTATGTTGTCTAAAATTGATGTCTACTTTTATTCTTTCATTTTACATTCATCTTCTGCTCTGCTTTAGTGGTCGACCTTATAAAGCTATGAGTTTCATGTGTTAGGACGCGCCTGTGAGACACACATACGGTAATCGCATACCCATCTTGCAGTCTCCAGATTGCTAGACTTTCGGGGTGTTGGGGAATATGTGATGATGTAAGCAATCCGGCCAGGGATTGCTTACTATTTGGGGTTGGTTCCTGAGCGGTGATGAAACATTTTTCACGGGGGACGGCGGGGGTACTATAGTCCGTTGCGTCGGGGCGCCGGGCAAGTTTCGGAAAAGACGGGACGGGACCGCTTAACGCCGTCCACCGCCGTCCGCCTTCTGGACGGACGGACTGCCCCGTTGAGAACACTACGCTTGAACCTTGGGCTATGCGATGTTGTCCCCCCTTGTTCCCAGAAGTTCCCGGGCGCTGCGTATGCGCTCCCGCTGTTTGCCTCTCTACATAGTTCGTGGCTTTCTTTCTTTCTTTCTTTCTTTTTTCTCTCTTAATAGAACAACGCTTCTTCAGAAAGAACTCGCAACAGTTTACCCTCAACGCCGTCCTATGCTCTCCACAACACAACTAGGGTGGTTGCTCGTACCCTACTATACTCAACACACAAATCTTTCTCTCATCACTTCTGCATCGACCACCTCCTTACCAACCGGCAGCAGCGTCATCATGTACCATCACTCGTTCCAAAGAAAGCCGATGGTAATCTTCTATATGCCTCCGCTGAGTTGCACTAATGTTGTATAGAACAAATCGTTAGCCGGGCGGTCCAATTGGGAAAGATAAACCCTGAAGCGGACCGATGGAGTCCAAAAAGGGCTCAATAGTATCGTCCGACTCGACGAGTCCCGGGAGATTATATCGAAGGTGGCCGATGCCCGTGGTGTCAAGGAGAAGGAGGTTAGGCAAAACATGGCCACCCTCTACCCTGTGCTCTCCCGATACGCACACGGGAGTGGCGGCTGCATTGTTCTGAAGGAGTCAATCCACCCAGACAATGAGCGTGCCGGACTCGTGGCGATCATGGAGATACAGGGTGGGTGGCCCCGCCCGTTGTCATGGAGGGAGGAGAAGGGGGAGGGGGAAGAGAAGGAGAAGAAGGAAAGGGAGGAGAAGAAGGAGAAGAAGGAGAAGAAGGAGGAGGATTGATTATCGGTAGTATTGTTTAAGGGAAAATTGATGCGGCTGTTATCATTGCTGACACTAAATCACTTCAATATCTTTACAAGTGATCCGTCTCTCCGTCTCATATGTCCTGACCAAACAACCAATCTGCCTTCCCTCCCCGCCATCGATCCGGACCTTCTTCACCTCATGTGTATCCTTTTCCGAGTGCTTGCTGGGATCCGAGATATGCACTACCCCGTCGGTTCCGCCAGTTTTGAGGCGGAAATTGCCCTTGAGGGCGATCGTGTCAAAGTCTTTCACTCTGCCAGGCATGCCAATAGACCCCCCCCCCCCCTGTTAGAGTTGACGGGAGCAGATAGTGGATGAACAAAGGGGTGTGAAGGAAAGGTACGATGAAAGATGATAGAATGTCTTTAGTGATTTCATTTGTTGTGAGGCTGAAAGGATCGACAGAGATTGATTGTGGGCTTGTCTTTCCTTTATCATGGTCATAGAGTTATGCATGGAGCGTTGGAGTGAAATGGATGAGTGTGGGGAACGATGGAATAGTCAAGATGGTTTCCTTATACTCTGTATGTTCTTATGTTTTTGTTTAGTTTGTTTAGCGTGAGTGAGAGCGAACGAAGTTTCTGATTTACCTACCCTTTAGTCCAGCCCTGGTCTAGTTCTCGTGTTCGTGTGTTTTGACTGTCGCGCTCTTAGTTTATCTGCCTGCGATAGCCATATTACGATACCTCCAAGGAAACCAATCAGGTTTGGAGAATCTAGAGATTCCAGACCGGTAGTGGGATAGAATAACACTCTCCTGTCCTTGGTAGAAATTGTCAATACTTCCTCCTCAGTATCCTTTTTGTTCTGCGTAATGGGAGTGAACCTTTTCAATACCATGCTCTTAGCGAGAAACCATTCCGGATACCATTGGGTTGGACCGGCGTACTCCTTGGAACGTACTGCCGTAGGGACCAAAGGCTGGATTGGCACGATCCTTTTACATAGTAATAAAGATTATTGAAATTCACCGAGAAATATGCCATCGAAAAAGTGAAACCATTGCACGGAACCATCAATCTCTTTGGCCATCATTAAATAGCAAAGAAGAATTAACAAATAAAGTGAAAAAGGAGTAAATGCGGTCAATGTCTTATATTTATTTTTCCACCCTCAGAATGGCGTTCTGTGGGATAGTTTTTTAAGCCAAGAATCCCTAGAAAATGGCTAAAAATAATAATTGCAAGGAGCTAGAAAAATACTAGGAGGTTTGAAGTAATTCTTTATTTTTTGTCATTTTTTTCAATTTTTTTGCATTGTTTAAGGGATAAAAAGATACCGGTATGCTAGAGTGTGTAAAGTCTCCGCTGTTCGTTCCACTGGGGGTTGCCCCTGTGAAGGTTTCACTTTCTCGATGGTATATTTCCCGGTCGATGGTATCTGAAAGGATTGACCGCCAAGCGCATGGTATTCTAAAGGTTTTCTCGGTGGATAAATTAAGAGTGGATCAGCCAGGTTGGGCAATGGGAGATTTGGTGTTCGGGGAGCGGGACAAAATAGGTGTTCCAGTACTCTGCGCTGAGGACAGAATCTTACGCAATGCTTCACCTACACAAGTGCCCTTGATGGCTAGGAACGCTTGCATTCACACTGCGCCTGCGTTTCCGTGTAGCTGTCTCCTCGCCACGGCTTGTTAACGCTTCGGCTCAAGGGGTCCCCCGATGAGGATAGTAATATGAGGGGGTGACAAATTAGATAATTCCGGAGCAAATGAGATTAGTGGTCGAGCCATCTCGAACTAAACCCAACTTCTTTGGGAGAACTAAAAGTATAAAGCGTTGATGAAAAGATACAAAAGTCCCCCGCAAGAGCTCTAAAAGCGTTCAATAAATGAGGTAGAAGCAAGAAAGGCTTTTAACCCATTTTAGCAACAGAGCAGCGGAACATCTCAATAGGGAATCCCAATGTATTCGAATATCTGCTGCAGACGCTCCTCAAGAGTGACATCGGCCGACAATTCCGGGAGTTCGAGCAGAGCAGAGACGGCCTGGCATTGATTGGCTGAACGTAGTAAAATGTTAATAAAGTCCGAATCCACCAATGGGAAAAACTTGCCGGACAGCTCAAGAAACTCTGTACGGGTGAGCGGAGATGGAGGGCCCTGGGGCACCTCAGCGGGGCAGGGAAGCGGTGCAGTAGTAGAGGCAGAGTCATTATTCAGTCTCGGCGGTGGGAATTGGCGCCTAGTCGCACTGTAAGTCATACTAGCTAGCCATAATATGGAGATAAGCAAGGATACTCGTTCTGAATCCGTTCCATCAAGTCTTGTATCTCATCAATCTGACCCTGCATCTTTTCAATCTGGTCTTTCATCTGTCCGAGAAGGGCCAGTATCTGCGTGTGGTCCACATTCGTTTCTTGTTGCGGGCTAGTGTAACTTGTCTCTGCGGGAATATCGGCTGCCAGAACAACTTCGTCTTGTAAATGTTGGGCAATGACTGGGGAATCTGGCCGGGCCATTATGCCGGCTGGAAGTGTCTCTTGTAGTCTTCAGAAAAGCTCTCGATATCCTGCCGATCAAGGTGTCGGGGGTGGGTAGTCGATGGCTTCGTGAAGTTGACGGGACTTTTCGACTAAGGGATGCTTGCCTCCTTGTGCAGAAAAAAAACAACTACTACGGTCAAGCCCTAGGCTACCTATTGTCCTAACCCTGTGCCGCATGCTCGTGGAGCCCTCCCATTCACACTATTGGCACGCGTAAAATTTAAAATTTAATTGCTTCTATTATTTCATGTTCTAGCTGTTAAACATAGAATCTCACTCGGGTGAAAATTTAGCGCTCGAAATGCTCGTGACAAAAGTTAAGAAAGGGGAGCGGATTTTCATCATTGTAGCAAATAGGCCCAATATTTCGACGTCTATCTATGGGACCATCTGCGCTCTGTTCTAATGTCTGGTGGCTCGCGACCAATAACTTTGGTAGAACAAGGACAGATAGCAGAAAACTCGGACCGAGATAATCGAGTGAGATTATATGACTGTACTCTGGAAATGTTCGAGCTCCTACCACTGTCTACCATGCACAGGAAATGCAGACCAAAAGAACCACCTCAAATATATAGTAGTAAATGTTGTTCGTTCTATTTTTTTACAAGATAGCGGCTACGCCTACCTCCCGAATTACTATGGAGAAAAGACAAACCCGATCATCACACCTCCTTATTCCTCTCCCATCACAATACTAAAGTCAACCGAGTCAACTAAAACCCACCGCTAGACTCCCCTCCTCTTATACACCCCAGTGCTCACACTCTCGCCAATACTGCTGCCCGTCTCTCCATGTTCCCCCCTCTCTCCATTCGCCCTCTTCCTCCTCCTTACCCGGCTCCCCTCAACGAGCCTCACTGCAAACCGCCCAACCCGCTTAACACCCCTCCAAACAACAGCAGCCCAATCCAGCGCAATAGAAGGGCTCGCACGCTCCTGGTCCCGGTATGTTATCCTGCCGCGAAGCTGTGGGTTGGCAAGTAGGATTGTATCAAAGGTGATTAGGGGGTCCGTGGGGCTGGTGTTAGGCATCTTGAGCTGTGTGTGGGCGCGCGAGGATAATGGAAGGTAGACGTGTGTGTGTGAAGAACGGAAGGATGGAAGGGGTATGCGGGCTCGTTTTAAGGAGTTATGGTGCTACTTGAAGTTGGTAGTTTTCAAGACTCCTATAACTTGATAGGAAAGGGGAAGCTTTTTTTTCCCCAAAAAAATGGAGTGTGGGGTTTTTGGTTGTAAGTTAAATGTTAGTAGGAATGTGGGTTGGATGTAGGAGACTTTTTTTCCTAAGGCATCCCAAGGGTTCAAGTAGTATATAGTAGTTCGTGGCCCCTCGTGGAAGCCTCATGCAAGCGCTCCGGGTTCTAGAAAGCGCATACTACGAAGACAATGAAACCGGTGGTCATTCCAGCCCAAGACCAGAAGGAGATACGAGCCATATCATTTCCACGGCTACATATCATCTTATCATCATGGCAATAACAGAAAATTCCGTATCCAAATCATGGTTCGCAGCCCCTAGAAGAGTGGACAGGAATCATGACAGATCACCCGTAGAAACTCCCTAGACAAAACTCACAAAGCGCATATCCGAAACCATCCTCCCCCCCCCCCACTTGGCTCGGGGGGATCGCTTCGGTCGGAACCTTGCCATCCTGATTCCTAGACTCTAGTTACGTGCTTAGATGTGGAGTTTAGAGCTATTGCGTTACGGCTTATTTGAGCAACCCAGCTTACTCCTGCGTCCCCACTTTCTAGACTATAATACATGGAGGGAGAGAGTAAAAGGAAAAAGGAAGAAAGAGGTGCCATACCAGCGGAAGTGGCTACCGCAGCCTTATCGAACAAAGCTGTTTGAATCTACACCAACACACATGAGCACAAGATCATGGGTGCTCTCCGGAGGTCGTCATACCACAACAATGTAAAGTGATATTGGCATGATAGGGCTCCCACGCGCTGAACCATTCCTGATTGACCGGTGAATGGCTGGGGCGGTCAGTGCACGTAAACAATGACATCGAGGAGCAGTGCACAAAAGCACCACAAGGCGTTTTCAGGCAGTAAAAGTTGAACAACAAAAGGAGAATCCGTGGTCCATGTAGAGTCCCATATACCTGCAATACTATAGTAACCGGGTGTAAATTGGATACCCCAACCGACCAGAAGATGATCCCCTTAACCCCTCCTCGCTGTGTAAGCCAACAAACCTCCGTAATAACTCTACCACAGGACTCCAGGCTCCAACTGAATACCGTGGGGCACAGAACTCCGCCATAAAAAAGGGTATGGCACAGCACTGAGAATCCAACCGCTAAAGCAATAGACTAGAATTAAATAAATATTAGGCAGATAAAAGATTCCTAAGCAGCAAGTACCTCTAACATCCGAGACTATTGGAAGCGCCCCAAACCTGGCAGAACCCTGCCACCAACAGAAGCACAAACACCCTGCTCTAAACTCTTGCCCCTCCTCAACCACACAACCGGATATTCACCCCCCCCCCCCCCCCCATCGATAGGGCCAACTCCGACTACTTTGCCGTAAACGATAGCTACAGGTGGTGACCACAACACATGATAATCCTAAAGTAGATGCTCTCTGATACGGAACACAATCCGCAACACTCACCCACACGTAAGCCACATCTGGGTGGAAGATGAATGAGTGAATGAGTGGGCTGCTCAGGAAAACCTACTGAGTGGTTCAATTGTGGGACTTTGTACCTGTTTGTTTTTTCGTCGGTTGGTTGGTTCGCTGGCCCTCGATTTATTATAGGTTTAGTTACGATGGGGGCTGTGAGGTAACGTACTATATGGCGGATGGGGGTGGGGTCTGGCTTTTATTAGCCTACGTGTAGAATAAATATATACACCTGGGATATACAGTGTGGTGGAGGTGTCCTTTTTTTCCCTTTTTTTTGTAGAAAATGCAGCAACTTGCCTGCTGAAACACTTCTGGCTAGAAGGCATCATAACTTATATAGTAAACCGAGTACGGCCAGTACAAGTGCAGGGGTGCAACTGTTTCACTCTTTGCCCCCTATTGAACCAATCCTTGCTTCACTTGGTCTGCAATGTTATGATAGCTGGAATAGAGAAGAAATTAGCAGCAATTGAATTATCGGAGTAAATACCAAGAGCTTTAAACCACCCTAGTATTATATTCGCAAAAGCGTCACCAGGAAGGTTAGAATAAGGCTGTGTTCAAAGGGTGATGGGGCTGGATCAATTAAGATTTTGCTTAACTGCCCTGGAGGGGCTCCACAGTGTAGAGAGCCGTGCCCGTACGGTGGGAGCTCGAATAATTAGACCAGGTGCTGCGCAGTCGGAAATCTCGCACTCCAGGAAAGGGGCAAAAACACGGCAAAAGGCAAGCTTCTCAGCCCCTCTGAAAGACAGAGGAAGGAGAGAAAAGAAGCACCAAAGATTACCAGGGAAGCAACTCCAATGGCATAGCACTTGATAGAACGTTCGATTTTCTACGGTATCCGCAAAGTTGATGGCCCACACATTTAATATGGCGAGTGACGGTCAATGAGCCTACCCCGCGAGCATTGTGCTCAGATGAATCACGCGCACCCACAAACACAACGCCAACCTTCATATCCACAGCTGCATCCACGGCAATTTAGGCACATTGCATCACACAATCACGATTCGCAAACACAGAATTGAGTGAAGATTTATTTTTACCGCCGAAAAAGCCGCAGGTCGTGAATGTCCGTAACGCGCAAAGCGAGAATGATCTCTATCCCCTATTTTCTATCAAACTCCGAGAAAGAAAGGGAAAAAAGCAAGATATTAGATTAGGCATGAAGAGAAAAAATTCCCTACAAGAGACACTCTCCCAAAGCGCAGCGAACAAGACTGCAACCAGCGCGAATGGTTTCCTTAGCACCAATACTCTCTGGGCCGTCTCCGGAGAGGGCAGGGTTGACCTCGACCTGGTGGGCGTTAGTAGAGACCAATAAATAATAAAAGATGCAGTCATACAAGGTCCATAGCTACGAGATATCCAGTCTCATGGATAACTTCGCATATAAAGTCTCCTTCTCTCAAAGTGAGTCCACCACGTACCGGAGTGCCAGTGCTCGGGGCGCTATTATGGTTAGTAGGAGAAAGGCATAAGTAGAAGAACGAAAACCTACACATATGGGTCCAAGGCGTCGACATCAAAGCTCAAGTGAATGGGCATACCCTCTTGACCAGGACCACAGTTGATATGGTCAAGAGCCATGTCCATAACTTTGCCAATGCCGTGTCTATCGACGTCGTGCATGCTAAAAGCACGGATGCCATGATCTCTAAGTATCTTCTTCTCCGGAATATCGACGTCACGAAGACCGATATACACAATCTTGGAAGGGTTGATTCTGTGTTCATCTTTAATCCAACCAAAGATATCAGGGTTTTCAATGGGTGCCTTGGCAATTCCAGTCAAGAAGGCAACTGGCATGCCATGGATGTTGCCGGAGCCAGAAGATTGAGGAGTGTTGATATCTGCATGGGCATCAACCCAGATGAGGGCCATCTCAGAGTTATTGTGGCGTTCACGGATTGCCTTTGCGGTTCCGGCAACGGAACCAATAGCAATGGAGTGGTCACCACCCAAGGTGAGAACAAGGCGTCCCTTGGAAGCATGTTCGTAAACTTGACCGCAGATAGCATGTGTAGCATTGGAAACAGCAATGGGGTTGATCATGGGAGCCTTTGCTCCATTAACGTGCAGAGGGAGGTCAGTTCCGGGGGCAGGGAGGTGCTTTGAATAACCATGGACAATCCCATCATGATAGAGGGTGTATTCCAAGGTCTCTTGGATGTCGGTTAAGAGCCCAGACTCAATCAAAGCGGAAGGGGCAGCATCAACTCCTGGTTTGCACTACTCAAAAAAAGTTAATGAGGCTCAAAAGTACCAAACTAACAAATATCTTCCAAAAATAAAAAGAAAGCTCAGGGGGGCATCAGGAAAGCAGCAGGGACACAAAGGGTGATACATCCCAAACATACCTGGCCACCTGAGAAGCCAACAGCAACCAATCCAAGCTGGTCCTTTGCAGGAAGGAACTTGGTAGCAACAGTGGAAGGGGAAGTCATTTTGATGGTCGCCCGAACGAGAGCTGCTTTTTGTTAGTGAAGAGATGAGGGAGTTGCCTAGAGAACAAATGCAAAGACGGGAGGGAGAGCAGTAAGGTATGGAAAGTTTGTGGGATCGGAGAGGTAAGAAGGAAGGATGGGAGAGATTTAAGGGAATGGAGGTAACTTACATGATTACATGTAAATGGGGACTTAGGGAACGTAAGCACAGCGGTGGACAAGCTGACACAAACTATGAGGCTGAAGGGCAGGGAAGATAAGATACCGGTGAGGTAAGAGGGAGGGAAGGAGGTCGGAAAAGAGTATTTGAGAGAGAGACGATTGAGAGAAGGGGCGGAAGACGAGGAGGGAGAAGAAATGGAGGGAAGCTCGGTTCCTTAAATCAAGTCTCCTTCTTCGGTCCGGCCTCAAGCCTCCAACCACCACCACTACCACCGGGAACCAACTGCCAATACACACTCAGCGCAAACGCCGATAACGGACCTCCCTTCCATCCTTCTAATTCTTTCCTTCCGCCTCCAGTTCGGGCAGAATCCGGGTGCGCATGTCACATGGAGCACATCAAAAACATCATCAACCCGGACAACCCACTTCACCCCACATACACACTCATGCGCAGAAAGGCTATCAACGGCCTTGACGTTTCCCGCCCCGGGCTCTTGATTCCACTCTTTACGTAAAACCGTAAGGAGTGTTTCCTTTCCGCTTGGTCTTATCGAATTATCGCGTCTAACACTTAGAGGTAGGTGCAGCCCTTCATGGCGCTGTGAGAATGGAAGCCTAACACTTAGAGGCAGTCGGGTCCGGAGGTGCAGTTGGGAAGCTCGCGTGCGATTGAACTTAGGGGAACTGAGGGAGGGCAGGGGGGGTTTTATCATATCTCGATTTATTGACCGACCCCTCATCTCGTGACCAAAGGGACTCTGGTGCATGGCATGGGGAAGGTGGAGGGTAGGGAACAGGGATTAGAGTGCTAGGCTCAGTTCCAAGTTTCCAGCGTCTACCTTAGGCTCTTACAGGACTGGTAAGAGTGAGGGAAGAGAGGGCTCTCCCGAGCGAATGTTAACACATTTGAAGTACGGCGTGAGTACAGTACTATCATCGTAGCAATAATTGTCGGGTTAGGTTTAATTAAGGGTTCTTTTCAGCTCAGCTTTATCCTGCTGCTGGACCAGAGGTATGGCACTGCAGACGTCCAATGGGTATGACCAGCTCTCCCACGATTGGGAAACGGAAATACCTTCATCCCGTCAGCTCAGCAAGTGGATAGCAAGATAAGGCCGTTTTAACACAGGACAGTCGCAGCAATACCTTATCAGTCCGGGGATACAGTTCTGTGCGACATCCACATCCATTGCCATGATGCAATAGTGCAATTATCCCAGACGTGCATCTCCCATCATATCACATAGTAATAGAGCCCGATAAACTGCAATTCAAGGCGACCAATCAGCCTTGCCGACGGGGAATTTGGGTCTCAGCGGTCCACGGTACCAGCACAATAGCTTTATCACACTGGCGAACACGACTTCTCAGATATATAATACTACACCACATCGTAATAATATTATAACGGCGAATAACTTACGAGCGAATTGTACCCATAGGTTTATCCTCACATTCATACAGTAAACGAATTCACAAAATCCAATCCCAGCCCCACACTCGTACCCTGAGGGCTGAGAGCTCCACACCGCAGAGCCCAATCACTCAGGAACCCCCGCTTGCTATCAGCATGTGCCTCTTGCATCCAACTCAGATCAGATCATAGGAATTCAACCAACCAATGAACCAAGAAACGGCCACTAAAGGTTAGGTTTCCCGCGGCAGCTCGCACCTACCTGCTTCCACGTCACAACACAAAGTATCCGTATCAGCATCACCCCCACCTCACCCAACAACCACCATCATCATCACCACAATGTCATTCTTGCTTCAAATCACCCCATCAGATAAATACCTCTACATCTCAGCCGGTAATCCCCTTCGCTCCCACTCTACCTCTTTCTCTCCTTCATCAACCGGCTAACTACAGTTGATAAAAATAATAATCAAAGGCCTATTGGCAATATACGCCATCTGCACTACTCACTCGCAACTCATCAAATTTCGGTCGAGATGCGTTTCAAAGCCAAAGGTGATACCGCCGGATGCGGGCGTTGATCAGACGACCGAAGATGGTGTGTATTTTTTTCCCCGGTTACAAAGTGAAGTGAAGTTAAGGAAGAAAGAAGGAACTAATTATGAGCGAGGGGTGGAAATACAGCAATTAAGTTAGAAACTTTAGAAACCCTAGCCCGTGGGATTAACGCTGATATCCGTAACGCGTACTTGCCCCCCTCCCCCAGTACACAGACAATCCCCACCTACTAACAAGAATCTACCAGCGCCCTAAAAATTATAACCGACCGCGCAACAACCGACGAAAACATAGGTCACCTCCTCTCTCGAGTCCGCTCCTCTACGCCCTCACAGCGCCTGCGCTCGCTCCGCGCACTGCGCTGCTGCACCTACAGCACAACACTGCACAAACTCTGTCAGAAGCGTACCTTCGCCGCGCTCGTCGGCTGTCTCAACAGCACGCTCCCCACGGACGAGAACCCCGCCGGCGACCCGTTCAGTGAGAAGGAGGCGTTGTACATACTCGCGAGGTTGATGGGGCTGTACTTCATTGCCAGGGAGATGCTGGTCGAGGCGGGATTCGTGAAATGGTTGGCTAAGGCTAAGGTCCCTGGATACACGAATGTGGTCGAGGCTGTGTTTGATCCTGAGGGGGTGGATCTAGTGGACTCGAGTCTCGTGCAGATTGTCAACGTGCTCGAGGAGAGTGTCGAGGCCAGGGGGGCGCTGGAGGATGAGGGGTTGATGACGAGGGGCAGGGGTGCAGGCGGTGGAGGAAGCTCGGGTGAGGGGGGGAGGTTTGGGGAAGGAGGTGAGGAGGGAAGGGGTGATGTGGAGTTGGAGACGCTGGTTAGGAACGTCTTTAGGGGCCTTAGGAGAGAGCGCGCAGGTAGCATTAATGGGGTTATGGAGCCGGCGCTTGATGAGTTACCAGACGATGAGGCTCCGGTCGTGCCAGAGTGGGATGAGGACGTGCTTGATCTTTGAGCTTGACCCTTGACGGGATGCTACTCCTTCTGTACCATAATCTACGACACTGTGTACCCACGATTACCCTCCATGCAAATTAATTCAGCACAAACATTCTAAACTATAACCTCGCTCTAAATGCTCCCGCGGCACCACTTCCACTCTTCCCCCTAAACCTTTCCCACGCGATCTCCACCTCCCTCGCGCCATCATAGCCAAACATAAAATTCCGAAACGCCGGATCCCTCCATTTGTTTGGAAACCCGGGCCTGACATCATCCGCCAGCAACATGGCATCCCTCCTCTTCTGCCTTTCCCCATCATGCAGGTGGAGAATATTCCTCATATCCGTACTCCCCGTCACAATCCTCGTAGTCCTGCTCTTCCTCATCTCCTCATAAACCCGGAGTAAGCCCTGCAGCTGCGACCGATCCTCCAGTTTCCCGAGCAATCCCCCCAACACGCCCCCATCCTCCACGGCTATCGCAGCGCCCTGAGCGAGGTATGGAAGCGTAGCATGACAGGCGTCCCCAAGTAACGTGAATTTCCCGGATGGATGCGTCCACGAGGTCATTTCTGTGCTGTTTTGCAGACGCCATTTGCTGACGCTTGAAACTAAGCTGATCATCTTCTGCAGTCTTGGGTCCCAGGATTTGAAGAACTTGCGGACCTCAGCGGGATCGGCGGACATGACGTTGACGCCCCCGGGCATGTTGTCTGGGCAGATTAGGACGATGTTGTAGTAACCCTCGCCCTTTAAGAGGTAGCATACTGCGTGGCCTTGCGGGCCTGCGGGTGTCTGGGTCAGCCTTGTGTCAATCGTTCTTAAGAGAGAGGGCATATCTCACCCATCCAGGTATTGATTGCGGGTTTGCGAACGAATTCTTCCAGGTCTTTATGCTTGCGCATTTCATCGACCTTTATGAGTATGCGGTACGCAAGGTCGCCGGTCAAGTGCGGAGGATCCGAACGTCCCAGAAACTGCTCGCGGCATTTCGATTTTAGTCCATCGGCGCCAACGATTAGATCGGCCCCTATTGTATCTCCGGTGGCAAGCGTCACGCTGGGGGCTTCAAAGTCGATCTTTGTCACCATTGAATTAATGCGGACTTCTACAGTTAGCTTCTATTCCTAGCCAATTGAAGAGGCGATGAACTCACTCTTGACGCCAAGAGCATAGCACTTATCCACTAATGCTTTGTGAAAATCCGCCCTATGACAGTGCCAATAAGGCCCTCCGTAGTCCTCCTCTGACAGCGGGACTAGTGGTTGCTCGTTGAGTATGCTTCCATCCCGATAACTGCGCAGTCGGATTGCCTCTGGGAGGACCGACACTCGATCAATTGCCTCTCGGAGGCCCCATGATATTAGGAAGCGGGCAGAGTTTGGGGGTATTTGTATGCCTGCTCCGACCTATCCATTGTTAGTACACATCATCATCACCCAAAGGATAGTAGGGTGGAAGCATACTTCAGAAAGAGTGGAAGCTTGCTCTAGCACGAGCACCTCATGCCCAGCAAGTTTAGTTGCAATAGCGGCCGATAAACCGCCCAACCCAGCGCCGACAATCAATACGTTAAGTCGTGGTTTTAGCATTTTGTGGTGCATAAGCTCTCAACGGTACCGGGTGGGTTCGTAGTGGGCATATATATAGTGGTAAAACGCAGTAGTATCATTCATTCAAACTCGTACACCTGCGTATCATACTACTCCAACCCCACAGCTCGACAGTGCCGCACCACACTACTGTGCCCCAATTAAATTTCCCACCCGCGCCCCTCCCTCACGTGGCGCTGCTAGCCCATCCGTGCACCCTGAATCTTGATTCTTTGGACGAACCCTTGGAATGGCCCTCATTTCTTCCCTTCTTTGAAGGATGGCCGCTGCACACTCCGAACACTGGGAGGTCGTAGCAAGCCCCCCAAACCTGTACCACCCTCCTGGAGCAGGGAAGTGAGGTGGAGAACCCTATAAAGAAAAGAACCTAAAGGAAGAAAGGAGAGAAAAGTAGTACCGATATTAGAGATGGGCAGGGAAAGAGGGGTCGGAGTGGATTTGGGAAAGATGTGGGGTGGAGTAGGCCTTTGGCTTTGGTGATGTGATCACTCTTGGGAGGGAGGTCTGTGATAGGGGGGCGGAGGGAAGAAGTGGCGGGTAAGAGTAAGGGCGAGTGGAAGTTGCTTTCTGGTGGCCCGGAGAGCAGAGAAGTGCGGACCGGTGACCCTTAGCATAATACAAGTTTACCATGCCCGAGTACTAGTGTGTAAAATACTGTACATATTCATGGAATTACCATACACGTGCACAGTGCCTTGGAGCCTGGTCTTGGGATGGCGGAGATAGCCAGGAAATGTCGTACTGTAGTGGATTATGCGGAATAGCTTCGTTGACATCGCTACTACAAGTCTGCGCTTCCAGAGCCATTGTGCCGTACAGCACTGTCTAGGTACTCTCACAGGCAGCCCGCTGTAATCCGCAGTACGAGCCATGCCAGAGTCTTCTCCACACTTGTGCTGCGCCGGTACATCTGCACATTCCTCTCCCCAACCCCAGCTCGTACAACTCTAATCCCACCTCACTTCTATAACCCCTGCGGCCACAACACCGTCCGGCACAGCACCATAATTCATATCTTAATCCCACCTTTTCTTTCTTCTTACTTCAAGAAATACCATGGCATTTGTAGCGCTTTGCCGCAGAATCCCATAGACCTAATTGACATGCATCCGCTGCCCTTATCGGTAATTTTCTGGTGTGAGTGAGATTTCGTGATTGTTTGTCTACCTTAGATTCATGTTGATTCTGGTGTTGAGTCTTTATTGCCTGGGATTAGCCTGGACATTGCGCCGTAGCACTGTGGGTACCGGGGGCGTACGCTCCGGCGCGGAATATAGCTCTGGGCTTTAATTGACCTGGGTCAGTAGTGCCGGGGCAGATGAAAACATAGGGCGCACGCTGATCTTCCCGGTGTTAGTCAGGTTCTAGTACTAGCGCAGCTTAGTTGAAGCCGAACCGCTAACGTGGGAATTTCCTTATAATGTGTCTGGCTTCAATTCGGCCACGCAAGTATCGTGCGATAGTAAGAACCCGGGGGACATCCACTATTTCCGTTAACCCAGGATAGGTTTAGTTAAACAATTTAACAGAATTGCGCGTACCAATCGATGGGATCCAACAAGCCCTGATACACGAATACTGTGTCAGGAGAGCACTAACCCTCCTTAAGAGCCTTTTGTCTTAGAATCCGGAGATTGCAAGGCTGGTGGGGACGGTGGATTTGGCGAGTTTCTACAACACTTGTCCCTGAAGGGGAAGTGCCCTGACATTTAGGAAGGAAACTGGAGATATATCATGGGTATTTCAAAAATCTTTCAGGACTTTCCACTTTTCCTCAAAGGGGCGTTCACCACCCCTTCTGTCGGGTACCGGCCCTCTTGTCTAGGAGGGGGTAGTACAATAACGTCGCCGCCTCTCTCCCCCTCCCGCTCGAATAATGTGGCAGATCGCACCTTCCCTCACCCAAACCTCTTGCCCCTCTGCTGCTTGTAGACGCTCTCACCCTGTGGCCTCCCGGAAAGCTCCGTCAGGTCAACTACCCGAGTGCCGGTATAGTAAGTGCAGGAAGATGAATCCTTGCAATACCAAGATTCCCAGAATGATGGATTTGACGGACGGGGATGCCGCGGGAAAGACTGTTACCATAGGCTCCTAAAGTCCGGATAATCGTTTGCACCATCTTATACGAGTAAGAGGTAGTGTGAGAAAATGCGAGTGCCAATTTAGTATGGGCACTCAGACATGCACGGACTATTCGCCATATTCTTTAATCCTTGTTTTCTGGTACACTCGTCCCCCGCTATCCCGGATCTGGATGAACCGGATAGCCCGCCGAACCAGAGGCGATCCTTGGCACCTCCAGTTCGCCACTAAGTTTCACTGGTTGAATCTGAAACTGGAGGTTCCGGTTTCGTATGAGATTTTGGGAAATCTTGCCCCCTGCCCCTACTTGTTAGTTGCTAAGCCAGGTATGATCCTCTCAGAAAAGCTAAACCAAAAAGGGAAGGGAGAAAAAAAGGGAGGGCCAGGCGTGACAATGGGAAGGGAGGATGGACAAAAAAGTGCACAAACAGTAATCGTAGCTGGATGCCTACACCATTGCTGTTAGTACCGGGTCTTTATTCATTTGTATCACTAATGCCATCTACGAAACCGACCAGGAAGGTGGGATGAACTGCTTTACAGAATCATCCTCCAATGGGCGTGTCCCGATATCAAGAGCATGCAGCATGTGTGCCTACCAGATGGATGTCCGAAAGTAATAATACTGCCTATGGAAATTTCCCAAGATAAAGCTTCTCACAAGAAGGGGAATAAGTCTTTACCATTCCCCAAACAATACGAACTCTCTCTCTCTCTCCCTGGTGTTCCGGATACCCGTTTGCCCCCGATGAAATTTGCGAAATCTAGCTATCCTGGATAGCGGGGAGCGAGTGTACGAGTACCGGTACTTCTTTGTAATAATTACGAAATAGGAGTTCTTGCTACTACAGCATTAGACAGTATTAGGCGTAGTCTTCTCGGCCTCTCAACCCTTGTATCGTAGAACCAATCAATAATCCTAAGCCCCCGCGAACGCAACCGAATCAGGCGTCCTCGGCCCATTCCACACAGGCGACGCAGACTTCACCGAGAATGGGGATTCAATTGCAAGCCCAAACAAGGGCGAGCTCTGCATCGTTCACTGCACGCGAAACGACGCATTCGGGAACCCAGTTCGGGACAGCGCCATCAATATGTGGGGAATTTATATTACGGGGCATCACAACACCCGGTGCGAGGGCAGGGCAGGCCCGGGTCCTAGAGTGCCTTGAAATGCGAGCGCGAGGGACGCAGTTCCCCTATTAGCCCCATCATGCATCACCGAATAGGGCACCGTCTTCACATACCTGAACTGGAACTCCCCATCCTTATTGCTCCCCAAGATTGGGAGGGGAAGGGTTTGATCCACATATAACGTGCCTCGACCCTTCCCTTTCCACCACTTTCCGGCCAACCAAACCAACTACTCGAAATCAATTGACGATGGAAAGTGCACTCTCCTCAGTGGCGACCCTCGGGGACTACAGATATAGTATCTGGCTTAAAGCCTTCCCTAATAGTTACCCAGCCGAGAGGCCAGGACCCAAAGATTGCAGAAACAGACGGGATCAGACCGGGGCGTGTCGTTGGATTTGGTTCTCGCGGTGAGAGGGCCGATGCGGAGCAATTGGAGGAGGGCCTATACCAGGACTAAATTCGCTCAAATATCCGGGTACTTTGTGCCTGGATATTGGAATGATTCTTGTGTCATACCGCGGGTACTGTACGTACGGTGGGTGGCGAGATTTTTTGGACTGCACTTCCGCCATACATGTCGTGTGCTCGAAGAGAAAATCTTTAGAATACCATGCGCTTGGCGGTCAACCATCCACTGGGAAATATACAGTATCATACCACCACCGCAAAATGCGAAACCTCCACAGGGACAATCCAGGTTGCAACGAAAGGCAAGGACTTTAGGCACCAAGGCATACCTTTTTATCTCTAAATAATCCAAAGAAATTGAAAAAATGATGGAAAAAATCAAGAATTACTTTAACCCTGCTAGTATTTTTGCTACAATTTTTTAGTGATTTTCTAGGAATTCTTGGCTCAAAAAAACCATCCCACAGAAAGCCATTCCATTGGTGGAAAAATAAATCCAAGACATTGAGTGCATTTACTCATTTATCACTTTATTTGTTAATTTTTCTTTATGATACTATTTAATTGTGGCTGAGGAGAGTGATGGTTTCCTGCAATGATTTTGCTTTTTTGATAGCATATTTCCCGGTCAATGGTATCTGAAATGCTTCCTCACTAAGAGCATGGTATTACGATAAAGAGTTGATTTTGCTCGCCAGAGGGGTAGGTGCCATACTCATGTGCTATTAAGCTCCCCCTTGTTTCCTGCAATTGCTAGGAAGGGGCCCTGACGACAAGGGTTTGGTTACGCTCCCTCTTGGGTATTCTTCGACCCATTCGTGAGTCCCTCTCCGTCAGTGGGAGAATTGGGCTGTGGGACCTTATAAAAGATGGCGTTTTTCAACTCTTTTTCAGTACACTGTGTGGTAGAACTGCTCGTATACCTTTTACTACACCAGGGGTTCAAAAAAATCTACTCCTTGGTCAGAAAGATTGGAGTTTTGGCAAAAAGGCGGACAATTTTGTCTGCGTTTATGATATTCTATATATGCCATATTGCGCGGTGCCAGACGTGATGTTACAGTCCTCTTCCCTTTCTTCCCCCTTCACTAGCTATTTGTAAGTCACTAGCCAGAGATCTTCATACCAACCCACCATAAACCAAATTACTCGAGTACGCACCGTAAGCTATCTCATTCTAACTTGTCCAAATTTCTGACACATTACATCTCACCGCAATCTAATTCTCAACAATAGCGCAGAGGGCCACACAAGATCCATTCATCCATCCATCCCTAGCCCGTGAACACCGATACTTACACCCTCACCAGGCGGGTGACAGGCGCCAATCTCTGGTCGATCAGAGTGTGAGTGCGCTGGTAGGAGAGGCTGTATGAGCACACTGCCAGGCGTTAGATCTCAGGATTAGCCATGTTGCAGTTGAACATGGTGTTGGTTGGTATAACGGAGCAAGGCGTGTCTTCCTTAACCCTACGCGGTTGGTGCTGGGTGCGTTTGGCGGAGATATTGCGGAGGCGACTGGGTTGGGAGTGGAATATCGGGCAGGTATGCACGGTGTCCCGTGAGTGGTTGGTGGGGGAAGCATCGGAGGGATATAGGATCGTACAAGTTTCCGACTACGTATCGCTACTACTCGAGTATCACATTGCTAGGAGATAGGTGTAAAGTGGAGTGTAATATATATATCGGAAATATATGGCTTATCAAAACCCTCAACCGTCGGTATTGAACCACCGAGTGATGTACCATGAACCTTTTAGCAGAGCAACCATTTCCAAAGAAAAAAAGGTAAGCAAAAACAAATAAATAAACGCCGAATCCCAATTCTAACCCACACCGAAGGCATATCCCTTAAGCTGTTGATACATCGCGTCCGGGTTGAGATGTGTAGCACTAACTCATTTAGTAATTGTGATAGGAAATACCTTGCTCTCTGCCACTGGTGTAGTGCTCGGAATACCACAAAATCGGTACCACTGAGTATGGCCATGATGGAAACAAGAACTTCTGCGTATATTTTCTCCCAACTACCCAAATAAGTTAGTGCTACACCTTCCAATCCGGACTGAATGCTTCAAGTATATATACGAACCCCCATGCACTCCCCATACCGCCTCCTCAAACCATGAGATAGACTTACTCAATTAACAATTGGCCCCAACGTAACCTCTTCCCTCTGTCGCCTCTCCAACTCCTTAACCTCCTCTTTCTCCCTTTTCTTCTGCTCCTTCTTCTTCTCATTGAACAGGCGCATGGTGCCGTGCTTCACGCGGGTGATGATATCTGCGACCTTGCCCTTTGTGAGTTTTCCGGAGTTGCGCATGTCCTCCCAATCCTTGTCGCCGCGGAGGCGAAACTTCTCCAGGAACTCGAGCTGCCCGCCCGAGGCGGGGAGCTTGCGCCACGGGGCGTTGCGCGCTACCAGATGTCTGGGGTAGGTCTTTAGAGCGTAGGTATCTGTCAGATATGATTAAGTTAGTGGGCGCAGGTTCGTGGGAAGGGGGAAATATACCAGCACCGCGGATGGCAGGATCCAGTTGCTCTATACCAGTCATGATAAGCTTCGGCCGCGCCCACCTGCCCCGCCCCAACTGTAGTGGGAGCGCGCGGACTTCTTCCACGTTGTAGAATCCGTTGCTGTCCATTTCCACCGTAATATGTCCGTTCCCTCCACAACCGAGAACGTACTTTGTTGGCCCGATGGAAACCCACGCTAGCCTGCTTACTGAATAGACAACCTGGTCGGCGCGGGTGTCGCTCAACAAGTCCCAGATGTCATCGTAGTCTGTGTATTCCAGTTGAATCGGCAGTGCCGGTGAAACTTTGGCCAGAGCATCCCGATTGAACTTTTCAGCAGCGATGGCTCGAAGACGCCCCTCCTCTTGGAGGATCAGACGCCCGGCTGTTTTGGCCAGTTCCTCTGCCCGCCCTTTGGCCTCTTCCATTTCTTTTTCAGCCTGCTCGCGTTCTGCTTCTAGCGCTGCCTGCTGGGCTCTGACTCGTGCTCTGTCGGCGGCTTTCATAGCCTCTTCCTCTTTAGTCCGGATCTCCTCCTTCATCTTCCGGACCTCCTCCTCGATCCTAGCGTCTTCTTTCATCCGGCTCTCCTCCTCGGCCCTGGCTCTTTCTTGTTCAGCTTGCGATTCCAAAACGCGTCTCTTCTCCTCCTCTTCGCGGGCTTTCCGCCGTGCTTCTGCTTCCTTGGCTGCTAGGGCGACCATTTTCTCTGGCGTCATCTCGTTGATCAGCATGTCTGGATCCAAACCGAAGAGTGTTGGCGTTGTAACAACCCCGTGAGAGAGGTTTGCTACCATGTCGATTATGTGGCAATCAATTTTCCCCGTATTCTCCGACTTACGCAGGCCTCTGCCAATCATTTGCGTAATTAAATTTCTCGAACGGGTCGGACGCGCAAGGATTATACAGTCGATGTTTGGAATGTCGGTTCCCTACTAATCGTCAGCACACCCAATCGGCCTTCGAAAGAGAGGTCGGGGGAGTACTTCAGTAAAAACACCGCAGTTAACCATCACGGGAAATTTCCCAGCTTTGAACTCCTCTAGACATTCCCGACGGACTTGGGTCGAAGTTCTGCTGGTAACATCGCGAGCGTCGATGCCGTGCCCGCGGAATTTGAGCATTACTGAACGGACATGGGCTATGTCGACACAGAATACTAAGGTTGATTTACGTTCCGCTGTTAAAGTGTTAGCAAGTGGTTAGGTGTATATATGGAGAGAGAAGTACATGCTCGGTCTGTCCAGGTTTTTATTAAAACTTGGTTTGCCATATCGGTGTTGACGGCTCGTCCAAGCCCCCTTATATCGAAATCTCCGGTTGCGCACTCCCTAACATTTGTCAAGTCTACACTTGACCTCACAGTTGTAAACCGCGGAGGCGATAGCCTACCCCAGTTAGCCGGGGCCCGCAGTAACAGCCCCACTGAAAACAAACCATTCATTCTCGATCATAGTAGTAGAGTCCCTACGCACACATCAGCCCCTGCCCATCCAACCTCCGCATCAAAAACACACATGTGAAAAACCAGCTTATCCAAGACCTTCCCCAAGCTCACCCCATCAAACCTCGAAACTGTAGCACTGACGCCCACAATAATCGGTGTTTTCTCATTGACATCCATAGCCTGAAAATGTTTGAGGACCTTCAAATACGACGGTGAAACCGCATGATGGCATTCATCGATCAATATAAGTTTATACAATTCCGCATCGTACTTCTCCAGCCGGTTTATAATAGACTGTACGGACGCAACGATTATATCCGCCTCCTTTTTCGCGTGCGAAGTGCCCATTTCTATGTCGACGACCTTGTCTGGGTACTGCTTTTCGCACTGCTTTGCTGCTTGCTGGACAAGTTCCCGGCGGTGTACAAGAATGAGTGTTTTTTCGGCTTCTGGGCGAGCGGGGTGAGTTAGGCGGGATATCAACTCTGTAAAGATGATCTACCACCACAGGCATCAACATTAATCCTGTGAGTCTATCGCTCGCTCAAGGGAAGGAGTATAAGAGAAGAGAGAAATACAGTCTTCCCCCCACCAGTCGCCAGCGAGATCGCCATCCTTCGCACCCCCTCGTTCATATTCGTCAGTATCGCTTGGATACAGTCCTCCTGATAATCCCGTAACTTTATATTCTCGGAACGCCATGCCCGCTGGGGAAACGACGAGAGTACCAATGCCCGCAGAGGAGAACAGATCGGCCGGCGGTGCGAAAGCCAGAGGAGACTGGAGGAAGCGCGGGCACACTGTAGCATCCTCCTCATATCGTATATGGCAGGAGAGGAAGAGGAACAAAATGACGGGTCTTTTAAGGGTCCTTCTAGTGTTTCCACGGCCCAATTGGGAGAAGGATTCGTCGGTGATATTTTTGAGGTATCGGTAATTTTGAAATCTTGTCGGTCACGTGATGAGGCTATCGTTTGGGAGAGGTGTGAGTTAAACGCAGAAGTTCTACCTGCATAAGAATTAGGGGCTGTTTGGCACGCCAACGTTTGTAAGGTTTCCTAAACTGCGTTTTGTAAGGTGTGCCAAGCTGTAGTTTGCAAGGTATGGTTTGCCAAACGAGAGAAGGAGCTTTTATAAGGTAAACACAATGCATATGTGGCTATTTGGGCTCAACCCTAAACAGGAGTGGAGGAAATATTATTATTAGAGTATCATATCATACTAAATCGAATTTATTAGAGGGCAAGCCCCCATATTTACCAGTCACCAGTATGTTTTCAAAACTCTCCTAAACCCAAAACTATGCTGCTTTCAAACCGCAATTCATAAGGTTCCCAAACTCTATACTCGAGTATTTCAATCAATGTGCTGCCAAACACGGCTGACCTTACAAAAGTTGGCGTGCCAAACAGTCCCTTAGGCTCGTCCTCTTGGGGAACGTCATCGTAGGGTTTAAGTTAAGAATCGAGTGATACCCGGTGTCTCCTATCCCTTCATCGATCAGCCAGGTTTAATAATCCCCGCCGCCAATTCTTTCTGGTACCGCCACGACACGATGTCTGTTATATACCGTCTCCCCCGCCGTGTCCTGCGAATCCTCCACACACCTCCTACCCGCTGCCGTCACCGCGCCTACTCTGATGCCCCAAGACTCAACAAACTCGTACAAATCTCGGAGGCGGTGCGTGAGGCACTAGTATCAAAGACCCCCATCGTGGCATTAGAAACGGCCATCTACACACATGGTACCTAATAATTCCCTTCTTCCACCCCCTCTCACATGGCTAAAAATCGTAGGGTTCCCGTACCCAGACAACGTGGACCTAGCTACCAAAGTTGAAGCCACCGTCCGCAAGAGTGGGGCTGTTCCCGCAACCATCGGGATCCTGAACGGGATCGCCCGCATAGGGTTTTCACAGCCGGAATTGGAGCACTTGGCGTCTACTGCGGGGCAGAAAACCACTATTAAAGTGTCTCGTCGAGATCTGCCGTTTGTCATGGGGATGGTGTGTTCTCAACCTTGGGAGCCCTAACCCTGGATAGCATAGCTAACTTGGCGTTGGATGGACGACAGAGACATATAACTGCGTACAACGGCGGGACAACCATTGCGGGCACCATGCTACTGGCTCATATGGTGGGTATTAAAGTATTTGCGACGGGGGGGCTGGGAGGAGTGCACAGAGGGTATCCAAACCCAATGGATGTGTCTGCGGACTTGATGGAGTTGGGGAGGACGAATGTTGCAGTTATTTCCGCTGGCTCGAAGGCGTTTCTGGACCTGGAGAACACCTTTGAAGTATTAGAGACCCAGGGAGTATTTGTTGGTACATTTGGTAAGGCCGGAGCCAAGGTCATGGTTCCCGCCTTTTACAACCGCGAAAGTAATATCATCAGTCCGAATATCTTGGAGAGTCCCAGGGACGCGGCTGGAGTTATACGCATGCCCCCTCCTCACTCTTACTATACCTCCAGCTAACAATGACACCAGACGCAAGCCACACCATGGGGTTGACCTCTGGTCAACTATTCTGCAACCCCATCCCCGAAGAATCCGAAATTCCGGCGAAGGACATTAATAAGGCTATTTCCAAAGCTGTCGAAAAAGCCCGCAACAAAGGGGTCTTCGGAAAAGACCAGACGCCCTACATCCTCAACGAGATCAAAGAAATTACAGAGGGTGCCTCACTACCAGCGAATATAGCACTCGTCCTGAACAATGCAAGGATGGGAGCTCAGGTAGCGCAGGAACTTGTTAGGCTTGAAAAAGGAGAAGAAGGGTTATAAACACCTGCTTATTTGTTTTGCTATGTTTTGTTTCGTCTTTATTTTGGGGGTTTCACGTGTTAAGGCTTATGATACCATTTTATGCATAGACATCCCCCCCCTACTACTTCCACTTCAAATTTCATGTCACCAGTGACTCCCCCCCAAACTCCTCCGCCTACTCCCATCAACCAATCACCCACCACCATCGCAGTCCCAGAAATCCTAGTAATCGGCAGCCTAGCAGTCGACCAAACCCTCAGAACCATCACAATGACCCCTCAGCTGCATGCCTCCAACCCAACAACAACCACCGAAACCCTCGGCGGCGTCGGTAAGAACGTCGCCCTGGCAGCACACCTCGCCGGCGCAAGCGCCCGCCTGGTATCCGTCGTAGGCAAAGACCTAGCCGGGGCATGGGCCCTTGAGAAGCTCAGAGCGTTGGGTATGGACGCTAGTGGCGTGAAGGCGGTTGACGGCGGAGTCACGGCCAGGTACGTTGCAATCAACAATTCCTCTGGGGAATTGTTCATCGCGGGGGCGGATATGCAGATTTTTGAAAGCGCGCAAATGAGCTCCCTAGCGAGGGGGGAGATAGCCAAGGGCGTGAAAGTTGTGTGTGTTGACGGGAATTTTTCTGTTGCGGGTTTTGCGGTGGTGGTTAAAACTGGTGCTTTGCTTGTTTTTCCACGTTTACCCCCCCCCCCCCCCCCTCTCCCACCTCTCGGAGAAACATTCACTGATAATGACAGTGACGGCGAATAGTGATATTTGAACCAACCTCACCTTTAAAATCCACCCGCATCCTCTCCCCCACTCTCCCCATCTACCCATCTACCTCCGCGATCTCACTAACAACTCCAAACACTCACGAACTAACAACCATGTTCTCCCACGCTCGTGAGATAGGAATGTTCGAGCGGGAGGGCTGGTGGCGTATCATAGACGACATCAATATTGACTCGATGTTTTTAAATAGTATCTCCTCCCCTGCTGTCCATCTACCGATTGCTAATGTACCGTAGGTGTAGCCCAACTCTCCACGCGCTTAAGCGGAAACCTACTGGAAGACGGGATAATTCAGTCCGCGGTGCACCTGTCGCCGTACTTCCCCAGGATTATGGTTAAGCTCGGGGCCGACGGGGTTGTGCTTGTGCAGCTTCTTCCTCCCGCGACTTCCCCCGCTTCTGCGGCATTACCGTCTGGGGCAATTGTCTCTCGGGGCACGGGCGCCGTGAGAGGAATTATGGTAAGGCATTTTCCGGCAGAGGTGATCTCGCAGGAAGATATCATTAGTGTCAATGGTGCGGGCGATACATTTTTGGGGGCTGTGCTGGCGGGGTTAGCGAAGGTGGGGGTGAACGGGGTGCATGTTGAAGAGATCATTTCCAGGGCGCAGAAGGCGGCGTCTTTGACTCTAAGGAGCCCCGAGAGTGTCAGTGGGAGAGTGGTTGAGGTTGGGTGGCGGTAGTACGGGTATTTGGAGAGCGTATTCAGAGAGGGCTTTTAGATGCGAGTGATTCGTGATGATTATGTGAGAACCCGGGGAGCATGCGGTCGAAGGTTGTGTACTAGTAATAGGTGACAACAGTAGCTTCATATTGGGCCTAAATAGAGTTACCGATAGTTTCTAAGTAATTTATAGTAGACCGACTTTGGGAATTTAACTATTGGTATTTGAGGGATTGAGTGGCGGCTTTAAGGAGGTTATGGAAGCAAATAGTACCAGTATCCTAATTAGTAGGCCATGGGGATATAGGAGCTATCTCGGAAATTTTTCTAGCTCAGCAAATATTATACGAGACGCTCAGTCGCCTCACAATGGCCCAACTATAGTTTGACCAAATTCACATCTTCATGCCCGGACCAATCCAGCTGAACACTAGCCATTAAAGAAGGAAAGCCCAAGCACCCCAGCAAATGATTCAGATTGCTGTAAAACGAATCGGTAAAAAAAAGAAAGAAAAAGAGAATACCACCCCCCGCGCTTTTTCTCCCCGGAAACACGGAAACGCACTAACGGTATCTCCAGTAGCTCTCGGTGTTGAGCCTCTTCCAAGTCTTCCTGCGACCAGCAGTCGTCTTGTTATAGCGATGACCCTTGTTGAGACCGCGGCTCTTCTTACCGGTAGCAGTCAACCCACGAGATTCGCGGTGCTTGTGGACTGGCTTGGTAATCCAGTTGATGCGAGCATCACGGCGGATGGCCTTGTGCTGAGGGTCAACGAGGATGACTTCAAAGTATTTGTAGGTGGAGTCCTGGTTTATCCAGTAGGAGTCTGTCATAAGAGCATTAATTTCTGATATCAGGTAACTCTAAGATGTAAAGCCATACTCAAAACACGCAAGTTTGCGCAACGGCGGCCGACACGCTCCTCGGCAGTGGAGCGGAGAGAGCGCTGATACTTCAACTGATTGATACCTTGGTTGGTGGGCTTACTGTTGTCGAGGCCACCATTAGCTGCATGTTCTACCCCGGAATATTGAACCTCCTTACCCATAGGTAGCACCCTTAGGGGCGGGCCTCTTGCGACCTCCACGACGGACACGGACACGGTAGATAACATAGCCTTGCTTAGCTTTGTACCCCAGACGGCGGGCCTTATCAGGGCGAGAAGGGCGGGAGGCACGATGAATGACATCTGTGGTTTCCCCCAACCCATCAGCAATTGACTTCATTATCTAGTAATTCCGGATCTAAACGCACTCAATGACCTCAATTCCCAGCAGCGAACACGAAGCAAGAAGCGGAGAATATCCGACTGCTTCTTCTTGTGAATTTCTTCAACGTACTTAAGGGCACCCATGTTGTCGGTCGTTTTGCGATAAGCTGTTTGTTAGTGGTTGTTGTTGATGCGGTATTAGTTTTTTTATCTCGGGTGGGGGAGTATCTAGTACCGTAGTGAGTTCTCCCAGTGGGAGGGTGTGTGGGCGGGCAGTCAGGGTGGTCAGGGCAAGCCCTAATGGGGATCTGATAAGATCCGAGGGCGATAATTTACGCCACGCAGCGGCAAAGAGCCTCAGGTTGGTCTGAGTGCCAGAGCAGATTCCGCAGAGGCTGTGGGAGCGCCTACTCCAGCATAATTAATTTCACACCCTATTCGCCGTGGCTGCCAGGTTATTGTTTGGTTTTCTACGAGTAATTGCTTGAGTCTCGAGAACCTTATTGTCTGTCTATCTCACTGATTGTATGCTACTGTACTGTTCGTGCTTAGATCATGACGTCAGCCCTACTTTCCCCACCAATGCAACACTCAGGGCATCAATCCAATAGTTTACCAGGTTTTAACATCTCAAAATTCTCACCCCTCTTGCAATCTCATCTAGCTGGAAGCATTTCAATCGGTACCAGGAGAGATGGCTTTCAAAGTTTGACTCCCGCCCAAGACCCCAGCCAGGGTCCGCTAACGCCGGTACTAGACTCTATCCGCAAAGAATGCTGCCGCCCTTGACAAAGAGCTTATGAACACAGGAGCCTTTTCCATCGACCAACTTATGGAATTAGCTGGGTAAGCTGTAGCCTCAAAAAATTACCGCCTAGATCTTCAAGGCCTCTGACATCCCGAGTTCAGGCTATCTGTATCTCAAGCTGGTATTCTATTCTCACTAACAAACACTGAAACCTGGGAAGGCTAATAAGCCTTTAAAGTTTATAGACTTCATCCTCCGAGCCGAGGGAAAAAAGTCCTTATTGCTTGCGGACCGTAAGTCTTACGTCCAGGTTAGTCTAACGAAGACTAATGTATATGGTAGTGGAAATAATGGTTCTCCACCATTCAAAAACTGGGGAAGCAGTCAAGAGCTGATAAGCTGCAGGGGGTGATGGTCTTGTAGCTGCGCGCCATCTGTGGCATTATAACTACCAACCAACAGTCTACTACCCCAAGCAATCCAAAAATGAACTCTACCGGCGACTAGCAACACAACTAAGCAACCTTGGTGTGCCCTTCACAGAAGATTTTGAAGGGGCTTTAAAAGACACAAACCATGTTGTTGACGCGATCTTTGGTATATCCACTCAGCCCATGTTTCGGGACTTTGTTAACAGGTTCCACAGGATTCAGTTTTTCAGGAGAAGTCCGAGAACCTTTCCCGTCCGTAATCAGAGCCCTGAAGGAAACTACTATTCCAGTGACCTCCGTCGATGCACCTTCCTCGTGGGATATCGAAAACGGGCCTCCAAGTGAAGGGCCTGGGAAGGGCTTTTATCCAACTGCCCTAGTGAGTTTAACGGCGCCGAAGCCGTTGGCAAAGTTCTTTCACGGCAGACATTTCCTAGGCGGAAGGTAGATTTATCGGCGTTTGCCTTACTTTGCACTTTGCTAACATTCTTTAGGTTTGTTTCACCTGAGATTGCTCAGAAGTACGACCTCGAACTACCAGAATACGATGGGATTGATCAAATTGTGGAGCTTGACCCCAAGACAGGACAAAAACTGAAACTCTGATTTGGAGGTGTATTACTGTCTATATCTACTTTCCCTCTTAACGATATTATATGACTCTGCTCGTGAACACCTGAATCTTATTGATACCACTGTATTAGCTCTTGTGTCGTCTCCTCCTCCTGGCAGATCTTGATAACATTCCCAGTGAGTTTTAATGAGCCCTTGGTGCGTGGTCACGTGTAGGCACCAGCCACCCAACAACCAAACCCCAGTTTTGCTGTCATCGCCCAGCCCGAACACGGAATTCTCCATCCCTCTTCCCCGTCCACTTTCAACATCATTTTCTCTTGACGCTTCTTGTTCAACCTCTAAACATTTCCCCTTAGAATAGACTACGAGTATTTTTTTTATCTGGCATGAAGTTTTACCTTCCAATCAACCAGCGCTGTTAGAATATTACCTTCTACTCCGTTTTATCTTGCACCCACGACTCTTCATAAGCCAGCTAAAGGGAAACCCTAACCTCGTTCAAGAACACTGTGCCCGATCTCAATCCCAGCCTCCACTCCACCCCTCCCCTTCCTGTTCCCCCCCCCTTCTCCTACAGTTGCTGTTCGATCGCTCCTTCCTCCATTCATGCGCCTTGCCCATTGATATCCCCCACTCAACTGTCATCATAACACCCGTTGCAGCTGCCGCCCTGTGCATCCAATCATGGCCTCCTCCGCATGTACTTCCTCCTTCTCCCACATTTCACTTGTTCCATTCCATTCCGTTTCTATCTCTCTCTTTCCTCCCGGCAATCTGTGTTTCTACAGTTCCGATGCCTATACATCCTTCGGTATTTGTTCGCGCTGACGGTATCTTGAATTATTAGTGTCCGATGAAGATGTTTCGACGGTAATTCTCCGCTCATCCCAATTTTGCTGGCAGGCTGTTATTAGCGCATGATGAGTTGTCTAACGCTAGGCGTGTTCCGTTGTTGCTGTTATTAGTTTATACCGATTATCGATGCCATCCTCTTTGAGTCTGACCTGACAACTGTCTCCGTCAAGAAAGTCCGCAACGGTCTGCAAACCAAAGTTGGCTACGATGTTACTTTTCAAAAGGTTTGAATTGGCCCCCGCTATCTCGTTAGCCGTACACTTGCTGACTCTTGAGTACAGAAGCAAATTGACCTTTTGATCGCTGATCGCTTCGAGAACGTTCTCGCTCAGGTTAAACAGGAGGAGGATGCTGAAGGGGAAGACGAAGACGAGTACGAGCAGGAAGTCAAGGAGGAGGTGTCCGAGGATAGTTTCTCTACTGCACCAGACGTTGGGAATGCTGTTAAACATGAGTACTCGGTCACTCCCTCCAAGAGGAGCAAGTCCGTCGTTGATGAGGACGCAAGACTAGCTGCTGAGCTTCACGCTCAATGGAATAGCAGTCGCCCTTCTAGATCCGCCAAGAAGAAGCCAGTGAAACCCGCCCCAAAGGTCCGCAAGTCCAAGAAGAGCGATGCAAAAGTCAATTCTGATGGCTCCGACGGAGAGAAGCCGACAAAAAAGAAGAGAAAGGCTAACCCCAACAGCCCTTTTATGGTAAGAGCTCTAGCCCCTCTACAACCCACTCCTAACCTACTACAGGCTCCATTGATCCTCTCGGAACCTCTATCGATTCTCTTGGGCGAGACTATGGTATCCACCTCACCTCCCCATCCCGCAAGATGCCTTCTTAAGCTAACGATCCCCAAGCTCTCACGCCCAGAAACAGTAAAACGTATTTGGGCGTATGTCAAGGAGCGCAATCTTCAGGACCCCGAAGATAAGCGTTACATTATTTGCGATGACTCCATGAAGCCAATTTTCGGTAACAAAATACACATGTTGTAAGTCGAGTTCTGTGCGAATGCCGGGCTAACAAACTTCGTTCTAATTTATCACTACAGTACTATGAACAAGGTGCTTGCCCAGAACATGTATAAGCCAGAGGAGAAAATATAACGTGTCGTTCAAAAGTGTTCCGTGATCTGCATTAATGGCGGCAAACTGTACAAGGGGTCTTGGTGTATCAACAACGTTTTTTACTTTTCCCTTCCCTTGGTTACTTGTGGTCTTGGGTTTTTTATATTTTTCTCGGATTTTCTTCCTTCCCGGCCCAGTCTGGCTGGGCTCTTTCTACTAGCGTTTTTGCTTTGGATCTGGGAACTGGAGCTATTAGGTTATTGGGATATTCCTTTTTGTCTTTCTGATTCTGATTCTTGGTAATTCTCTTTTCTTTTCTTTTCCTTCCGCTTTAAGGAAAGTGTGGGCAGGATGGGGGCCGGGGTAGGTGCTATTTAAACGTGGAGTTGCAATGGTGCTTTATTCGAACGATATGGCATGATTGACTAAGCGGTCCATAGATGGGTGGCCTTGATCTATATGGGATACCGTCGTTTTTAGGATGCTTGTTGCTCTGGCAGAGAATGTTATTACTTAGGCACGTTACTTGTGTTTTGTGAATAGACCGTCGAATACCTCGACAGCATTGTAGCGGAGTTAAATCCAATATAATTTTATGGCACCTGTCTATATATATCTCTACCAGAGCTAACTCGCACACGCGGTTCATACGCCACGAAATAGAGGACGAGCTCTGGGATACCAATATCAAACTACGACTTCGTAGCGATAGTAAATGTGACGAAAAGGGTTCGTTGATATCGGATAGAAGGGCAATAAACGGCTAGTAACAAAAGAAGAATTCGCCATACGGCTTCCATCTCTAATATCACGAGAAATCACCGCGACAGCGACCGCCATCCATCCATCCGTCATCAATCAATAGTCATCCAATCATCAAACCATTCCCAAATCCCACAAAATTCCGTCCATAACCCGTAAAATCCCATAGAGAAAAAAAATGAAAGAACACCAATCGTATCCCAGAAAAAAAAAGATTAAATTCCCAGCAGTGATACATTTTTTCGCCCTGGTTATTTCGTTCTTTTGTTGTCCCCCGTGCGTTGCTCCCGTGTTCACTCCACACTCTAAGTCCCGGGGTTGGGGTTCATTTTTCTCTTTCCGCCTGTCATGGTAACGTTGACGAATCGACGGGTGTAGCTGTTTCCCCTCGGCTGTTAGATTTTGTTGAGAGCATAAGGCGAATAAGTGGTGGGTAATTACAGAATCCTCTTCTTGGCACGGCCCTTAGGCTGCTTTGGCTTTTCTTGGGGCTCGACCTGTAGATCATTAGTTGCGAGCTCTCCGGTAGCGTCGGCGAAAAAAGGGAGGGGGACAAACCTTGGGGGTCTGAGACTTGACTTTACCGGCACGAGCGAGTGATCCGTGGACTTTACCCATGATTGCGGTCCTATTTTGCTTCGAAACTTTGCACTCAGTCAATAGGCGGGTTTTCCCCTCCCTTTTTTTTGATTTTCAGAAGATGGCGTACCTTGTTGTTTTCTGGTCGTTGAGATTCAAGCCGAAAGTCTGGCGGTGGTGAGTCGGTGGATTGTTGTGGTTGAGGTGGTTTGGGCGATGGTGGCGGCTGTCCTGCTCTACCCCCTGTGAAAGTTGCAGTGTGACTTTGGTTTTTTCCCGAGAGAGGGTTGTACCCTAATTTTGGTAGCGGCTTTGGGGAGAGCCTGCAGGGGTTTACCCTCTGGGAAAAATCGGAAGGGAAGCATTGAGAATTCGGCAAGGAGAAGGATTGAAGGGGCCTAAGCTATTAGTCCCAATTATTTCCAGTGTTTTTTATGGTTCTATGGGTATTTGCTAGCTCGAACCTTAGCGTCCCCAATGCTGAGTTCACGTTGTTTTCTACCGGGACAAGTTTTCGGAGGCGGTTCATTGGTTTAGCTTAGAGACCTCAGATACCAGAGTGGTTACTCTTGTACTTTCGCTGATGTGAAAATTATACCATAGTATGATACCGTGAGAACTGGAGTAATTGAGCCTCACGCTAGGGCGCCCAGAATTTCCCTCTTAGGACCGAAGGGGGGGATTCATCCACCGCAAAAGACCTCTTTCACCCCTCCGCTAAGACGGGTAGAACGGGAAATACAACAGACTTTATAGGGAGAGGCGGCTCTAACGTCCTAGAATGGGGTTCAGTTGCTCCAGTTCTTACGGAATGGTCACTATCGCGGTGATTTCTACCGATTTTCATGATATAGTTGTTTCCCACATTGACAGTTTGTAAAAAGTTGCTTGGTTTTGGTGGTTCTATAGTTAAGGAAGTTGTCTTTCGAAGGGTTTGACTCTTTGCACCCAGGAGATTGAGTGGTGGCACATGATTCTATCGTCATACATCTCCTGTTCCTGCGTAGGTTTATACTATCAAAGGCGCCTCGAAGGTCATCAGTAGCAATGCAGCCCGCCCGCTGCCTACGAGGATCGGCTGATTCCTTTTAGCTGCTTTTTATGAGGGGAAAAAAATCGGTCAACCAAATGTATGTTCTACCTGTTGGAAATAGGTTGATGCTGCTCGGCATGCCCAGAAAATAGTTTCTTTTGTCTCATGAAAGTTCAGAAGTATGATACCGGAAGATGTTTTCATTGGTAGATAGGTAGGAGTGTGGACAGTCAAAGCAGCGCATGAAGGCTATGGAGACGAATGTAGGACAAAAGCTAGGGATTGAACACAAGGTGCCGGAAACGGGAGTCTTTGTTATGTGCTCCTTTCGTTAAGGGATTACACAGAATGTTTCTTTTCTTTTTTTCCGTTTGAGATGTGGAACATGCGGAGAAGAAACCGGACATGTGTGGTGATCGATGGAAGGATCAGGACTTGGCTGTGTTCTTTTGATATATACTTCTGTCCCTACCGTTAGTTTAGCAAGTAAGAATGAGGAGAACAAGTTGGGCGCTATCCATCCCAGCTACTATTCGGTGCCGTATCCTGACTATTTCAAATGCTACCGTCGTCACTAGCTCCCTTAGCTGAGGGGATGCCCCGCTGACAAGGTAGATGTTAATCTGCTCTGGTGGCCAAGCAGCTCACTCAACAGTTGGGATGTGGTCCACCTGAGAAGTAAATCATATGCACGATTTTTGTCCTCAAGAGGATGAAGTCAGGCAGTAATGTGCTGACGAGTTTGGGTAGTTTATTGGCCATATGATCACAATCCGTAACCATTGTGGAAGGGTGATTGGGTCTCTAACTAGGGCTCGGAGAAGGAAAGCTTTCTTCATGGAAGGGGATATCGAGACAGGTAGGGGGGAAATAGTAGAATATTTCCTAAAAAGAATCCCAAAAGGTAAGAATAACCCTCTAAACACAGTACCCCCTAAACACAATAAAGGACACAGGCAGGGAATCTTATCCGGCAGATGGGATAGCTTATATTACTACTTAGCCAAGTAAATCTTATGCCAGCTAGGGGTGAAACATATGCTCTATTCTCAGTACTAGAAATTCCATTGTGTCCGATCTTTGCTCCAACCACGAACTATCAAGGCATCCATCTTGAAGAAGCTTAACGGCTAGCATATCCCTATTGAGTGGATCCACAAATGGTGCCCAGGGCTGGGGCTAGGGACCGCTCTAGCACTATACCGTCATATGATCAATGCCATTCATGAGCCTACTCGAATGATATTGCGAATTGCTGTTGTGTCATAATGGGTTTCGTCCGCGCTATACCCCAGGCTCATTGATATCTCGCCGCTTCTAGGCCGCCTTTCTCCGGCTCGTGGTCCGGTCGAACTTTTGGGGTGTTATTGCCCTAGCTTCTAGAAAGCGCAACCGATGCCCCTGGTGATACGCCAATCAGCTGAGAACCTAACGCCTGTAGCACGGTAATAAACTCTGGCGGCTATTCGTGCACTTTGTGTCCTACTGAGAGATAAAAAGACCTCAATCCACAGGCCAAATGACCGCAAGACTAGCCAATTCGAGAAAGAAATGTGCAATAACATGTTATAATCCGATCTACTAGTCATACCCCTCATTTTAGCAGGCTAGCATCACACCGCCCTAGACTGCTGGAACTAGTTCTAGGGGATCTTGGGTGAAAATTCGAAATTCGGGAGGATTCCTATCATACTGGACGGGTTCGGGGGTGACAATGTGGTTCCAATATTTGCTCAATAGGTTTAACGCCTGCGGTTGCTATGTGATCAATAGGCTGCGCAATTATGCCTGCAGGCGTTCCCGTGAGTACTGAGCATTTGAAAAGCAACCCTCCGATAGGCGGGATTCTAGTTATTAGGTGTCCTTAATTTTTTCCCCACCTCTAGCGCACTGCGCAGCTGGTGGGGGTGAAATTTTTTCATAAATCTTACCATGTGTATATTGGAACGAGTGATATATTGTGAATAAGTTTCTCCGCTGATTCTCTAATCTCTCTCCCTTATTTCGAGAATGCAGGTCCATACTGCTTTTAACCAACAAGGCTACGGTAACACTGAAACTGCCCCGGTGCGTGTTAATTTAATCTATGTTATAAGACGAGTGCTTATTTTCGTTACTTATCATACGTGGCATTCAGCCGCTCTCTGACTAAATTGCCCGAATAGAGCCCTTGGTATGGTGTGTGCTAGGGCAGCGCACGAAGAGGGGTCAAGGTGTGAGACAGTTTCAATTTCTTAGCTCATCACTTTATCAGGCTGTTCTCTAGTATCATAGTCTGAGAGGGGCGTGGTGCGGATATGCACAGCTACAATTACACCTTAAACCAGGCGCACATAGTATACGGTAGCTACCAAGCTTCACACCCGTTGTCAGAAGGCTTTTCAGAAGAGCCCTTGGACAACAAACTTAGCCCTTATGCAGATTAACTAAAGCCCAGGTAATAATATTATGCAGGCACATTCAGGAGGCGTTTACTTCCGTACATTCATATCATAACAGATCACTCGCTGCATGGAACCGGGCGCCCTCTCCTGCACAGGTCCTCGCGCCGGTCACCGCACTATTAATATCCGTGACACAAATTATCAAGATTTCCAAGACTAGGAGCGGGCAATCTCGAAAAGCTCGCCCAGTGCAGCCCTTGCTATTTTTAGCAACACTACAACCATTGGAAATCTACCAGCTATCCACACGCAAGTAAAGTTGCTTGGTAAACAGGATGGAGGGAGGGGAAAATCACACCTCGTGCAACCCTTCAGACCGAGGTGCCGTGCACGGAGACCCAACCACTGGACAAACACACTTTCGGTCGGAAAAGAAAATAATAAAGAGTGCAACACGATTGACAGAAGATATCAAAACCGGTGAGGAGCAGCGCCCTTGCCTGCCTACCTACGGTCATCGAAAGTGAGCGGAGGCATTGTCGGGTACGAGATGCCGGGCGGGGGTTGATGTTTTTGTTACGGTAGCAAACCGACGGAATCTGACTTCTTCCATGTCCTCCGTATACGATGCATCGATGGGGCTAGCTGGGTTTCTGAGCTGCATAGTACGAGTACTCGAGTACTCGTACAGTACTCCACACGAGTCTGCATGCATGCATGCATGCAGGTATGCAGGTATGTGTGCCCTTGATGGATGGGTTTAAATATAGCTGTCGTTGTGTGTATTCACGATCTGCTCGCACTGATAGGTTTCAAGTGACCTCCGGTGTACTTGTACCTGCTTAATGTAAGAGTACCGGTAGTGAATGAGGTTTCAGTTTCGTCGAGGTGTGCCTTTGGTCTTGGGTTCGTAGATTTCGTCCTGTTATGCTCAAGTTTTCGAGATGTAACAAGATCCGGCGAGGAGGGATGCTGCTTGGCACCGGGGCTTTGGGTTTATGCGAGGGAGCATGAGTCAAGCAGTGTTTCTAAATAAGTGTACCATCGGGCTTCCGTGCCGCGGGGTATGGTAGAAACTCTACCGGTACTCGAAGCATATCTGGAATACCACCACCCTCCCTAACTACTGCTTTCTTGAAGGCCTCAGGATGTACCATACTTGCAAGTAGATCCTATTGCTGTACCGGTATTCTTTAGGAAGAATGCTAAAGGCCTCAAATAGCCCCCTCCTCTAACCTCAATTCTTATGGCAGAATCACACGGAGGGTTGGTACAAGTCCTAAGGTATTATGTAACACAAGGCAAAAACAATACCTATGAATCACCGGGGTTTGCTGTATCTTATCTTGGTGGTCATCTTGAATCCAAAAATACACACCCTGGCATCTGGGTCGTCAAATTTGAGTAGCTGTTGACAAGCTAGATCTAAATGGGTTAGGCAAGTGGGCTGTGAAAACCCGTTGTGAGTGTCTCAGAAAGCTTCGCCTGTGTAACGATCTTGCCGAAATCGGTCATGTTTTATAAAGATAGTTCCTATCCTTCCATTGTTCAGCACTGCACACAAGGGAGCGCTGTACCGTACTGTATCTGCGAGTTTCTTTATATACTATCCTCCCGAGAGAGGATTGCGTGAAGAATTACAATGCGTGGGGAACAGCTGTTCGCTAGTAGTTGTGTCGGCGTATAGAAACCCCTAGGCTCCTAGTACCGTACCGCTAGCGGCTGTAGGTGTCTGACGCGTGTGTCGTAAAGCTCGGTATTGAACTCTTTCTCTTTGGAAATTGGAGTTACTTTGCAGCCAGTTATTACGCCGATGTAGGCTACAAGGCTAAGCACGTTCTCTACTACTAATTCTATGTAGACTACGAATGGAGTGCTCTGCTGGGTACAGTAGTATGCGTCCCAGCTACTAAGCGATGGTTGATGCACGGTCAACCGTGGCCATTAGTCGGGAATTAAGGGTGCCGTTACGAGGTCCGGGAAGAAGTTATGGAAAAGTTATTCGAGGTTAACTAACCAAATATACCTCTGCCTGTCCCAATCGATGGGTTCCTACCATTGTCCCTCTAAATTGTGGGATAGTACTCGCGCCCGTATCGTACTATTCACTACCGAGTGGTGGTGTTGTGGGTTGCTCGGATCAGACTGCACACCTGAGCAGGAAAGCGGAGACTAAAACTACCAGCCAACTAATACTACTGCCATAAATTCGGAATGGAGAGATGCCTAGGGCTTTGACTGGGAGGAGTTTTCACAGAGCAGACGGAAGTGTCTGATGGGTTTGAAGCTTACTCCTATCTATAGCTGTGCCATGTAACGGTCGATTCTGGAAACCCACAATAATGGAGTGAATCGGCCGAAAAGTCGGGAAGAGGCCACATCCCTGAGCTCGCCGTGAGAGATCTAAGGTCGGGAGATACCTAATCTCCAGCAAAGTCAGAGTTCTAGTTTACCTAACAGAATCCTAGTCTGCCCAGATGAGTATTCTCTCTCGTTAAACTCGGTATACTGCAGTATTAGCCTGCAGGCTTGTGTACTGGGCCTGGTGTGCAACCCCCCTGGTCAACCTTCCACGATTCGCAGACTTGAACACAGTACGGTACTGTACCACACAGATACACTATAAAGAACTTGGTCCGTTTAGCCGGTGGCCCATATGTTGTCTCTTATTACAAGAACTTGAATTAGATAACACGCCGGTATGGGGACTATATGCATGGTTTACCAACGCAAGGCGATTATAATTCCGGTACAAAACGCCACAGGCCAAATCTGTATAAACTCGCTCCCATAACTACCTTACATACTCTCTGTATATTTCTGCCCGGCTGGTGATATAGTAGGTGCGCTGTCTGTCTGCTTGCGAAAGGCAGGCAATTGGGATAAGTCAACATAGCGCAGGCACCGGGTGGCGGCTGCGCTATGGCCAACCTCCTGGAAGAACGCGGAATCCAGTGAGATCTGGTTACGCCTTTCGCTCGAATCTGTGGAATTTTCCCTAGCAAAGAGGGATTTAAGCATATTCCCCGAACAGAAATAACAGTCTCTTGTTATTACAATATTAGACTGTACCGGTATTTTTGAGACAAATACCGGTACTACCGTACCCCCCGGATCACGGGTCTCCGCCGTCAGCAGCGGAGCGGCTGAATGGAGATGTGGTGCCAGTCAATAGCTCCAAACAACGATGTCGCACTTGATGCCGATGCTTCCACCTTTTTTATTATCTCTCTTCAGCATTAGAATCCAATAGTTCTACCCTAGATATAAGATTCAAAGTCGATCGGAATGTAAAGCCAAAAGCGGAAATTATGTCTATGGGTGTGGAGGAATATGAATAGAGTAGTTGAGGAAACAGCACAGCTGCGATAAACCCTATATCGGATCTTCCCGCCCCAGATACTTTAAGTTTAACCCAGAAAAAGGCACCTAGAGTTCAAGTGTATCAGTGAGGTCCACGATGGCCGGGGATTGGAAGGCGGTTCGAGTTATTCCGGGCTTCCGAAGAGCCCTTTACCTCCCCCGGTGACCCAGTTGCTCCTATGGTCGTGTAGGGGCACGAGTGACTCGGGGTGATTAGTATGCTCTATCTCATGCCATATTACTGCTGCGACATAACTGTCTTGGCGAAGATATCCGCCGCCCGTGCTTCTGAAGATGCTACCGGTATGCTCTTTCCTTCCCTTCATGAGCTCACTACCAATAGGTGGCCTTACTAGGTACAGTAGGCCAGCATTCATTTTCGGTAACGCTATAGCCCGACCTATCAAGCCGCGGGCCCAACCAACTTATATCCAATAGAATTGGCTTACTCGATATCTCTATTTCTGCGCGTTAAGTAAGGTGGGATATGGGCTTTACCAAAAGATAATGTTCAGAGATATCCCATATGTGGATTATCTATTCCATTCGTAATCAAAGCAGCATGGTTGCAATTTTGATGCTGCTTTTGCTGGGCCCAAATACTGTTCGGCCAACAGGTCTCATTTTGGACTCTTTTGGTTCAAGCAAGCCCAGCGAGGAAGCTTAAAGGGGAAGGCAAGTGTGGGATGCGTACAGTGGACTTCACCAACCGGTGGACCGGAATTCCCCTGGAAAAAATCGTACCATACGACATTCCCACTCGGGGTATAACTGCGGCGACCTATCGGTACGCTATCATACTTGAGTATGGTGCCCGACCACAGGTATCATAATATCATACTGTGTCAAGAAGATGAAAGATTACCCTAAACATAGCACAGTGCTCTAGTAAGGGCTTAACGCATAACCACAGTGCGACGAATGGCTAAAGGATAGCCCTGAATTTTTAGTAATGCCCTTTCCAATCCTTACTTGCCCTAACACTTTCCCCTCTTCAGGCTATTAATGCAGTTTATCAAATATCATATCATACTCACACAAAGAAGAAGCGCGGCTCCATAGGGCTGCCCCCGCTGCAACGACGAGTAGAGGTGCATACCGGTAGGCGTTTTGTCTCAGCGAATAGCCGTATTGTACAACAGTGCTATATTTAGCTACGGTTCCGCTTTCATCTTGGGCTAGCCCCCCGCCGGATATCGGCCAAGGGACCATCTGGAAAAGAGGCCGGAATCGATAATGGACTTTAGGTCCACCCCTGGTAGCAATGCGACGGTCCTGGGGAACCGTGTTCTGTAGTCGGTACCCTATCACAGAGTCGGGCCGGGAGATAGCATTGAGATCATGAAGGCCGCTGAGGGTCATAGCAGCTGCAGAAGATTGGGGTTACTGTTGCATGTAAAGTAGAGGAGAAATTACACCTTCCCAATCCAAGGAAAATAAGGATATGACGGATCTTATGAAGCTTAATTAGGGGACCTAGGAAGCCGTGCTGCGATGTACTGTACCTGTACCACTAGTTCATTGAACCCCCCCATCCCTCCCCGTGATTCGGTACCGGCAGATGACATAAGAATTCTTGGGCTAAAAGTGCCGACAAGTTACTACTCGTACCCAAGTACACAGCCTCAGGAACAAACGGCGAACTTTTCTAGAACAAAACATCCAGGGTGCTCTACCACGAACAGCTGCGCAGGATCTATTTGTGTATGTGATGGTGGTGCGCAAGGGCGAGTCTTTGGTGTGTGGGTGCCTGTCATGCTTTCTGTGCTCCCATTCCCTTTCAGCACGTCCCATCTTGCCGGGTTGGATTGGGCTGAAAAGAGGGGAACGCCTTGAGAGACGCCTAGCGAACAGAAAAGAAAGAGACCAATCCGGGATGTTGTTGAATGGGGCTGGCTTAACCTTCAGTGGATCTTGACCCAAGCACTGTAGCCTGATAGGATCTCAAGTTGTAATACGGTACCTGTCTTATCGGACCAGGAGCGATTTCTAATTATGTGGTATTCGTGAGGATCCGAAAGAGGCGCTGTACGATACTCCTAGCGGCAGTGAGGTGTGATTTTCCACATTCTTCTCCTTCCTTTCTTCCCACATTCGATCAAGCCCCGCCACTGCACAATGGAGCACTATGGATTGATGGGGTGCCCCGCGGCAGTGCGATAGGAGCCCAGTAAGAACAATGCAAAGAAAGAAGTGGAACGTCACTGATTTTTATCACTAGATTGTCATACACAATCCTCGCGGGTAAGGTATCTGCTGCGAGGGGTAGGAGTATACCGTAGCGAGCGGTTGTGAGCTACTGATAATAATAGAAAGATTTTTGAAGGAAGGGGGAGGGGTGTTTAAGCAGGGCCAATGAGAGCTAGCCCACCCACCACCCCACCTTCCTTCAGGGAACTGTGGTGGGTGAGAGAGAGAGGCGAGGGGATCGGGGGGGAGAAGTCAGTACGAGTACCGGTATCATACTCGAGATAATACTGGTATCATGATGCAAGAAATAGCAAGAGGAAGAAAGGCTACAGGTACTTGTATGTGGGAATCGAGGACAAAAGATCAAGAGAAAGAAGATGGCAGTCATCCCTATACTTGGGATGGAAGAGGGATCAGTGAAATGGAGTGAAATGAATCAATGCGGCAATATTATGCTGTATTAATCTTTGCTGGACTCAAGCGCATCCTAGGCGTCTCAGGTGCAGCAAATTTTTTGTTAGAGCGGAGGGGAGAAATTTCCCCCGTTGCCCTTGTTGTCTGTAAATTCACTTTTCATCTTCGCTCGCTGCTGTTGGCTCGTGATAAACACCCCACCATCAGCACCAGAATCGCCCATCATCGTCGCTCACCAAACAAAACTTCACAACTTACACCCTCCCCTCTCCCCTCTCCCCCATTCATTCACGCTCCCTATTCCCTTACTGAGTTCGCTCATTAACTGAGCTCTTTTCCCGTTATCGTTCATCTTAACTATACCTTCCATCACTATTCTCCTACCAAGAACTCCTGGTAGCGAGGCCCTCCATTCCTATTCCTTAAAAACGATTGCACACACGCTGCACCCCACCCCGCAGACATTCTCATTCTTCACTTCCTCCTTTTATCGCCCACCATTATCAACTTCCGCAGTTACTGGCTCCGCTGCGCTACCGGTGGTACTGGGGCCTGAAAGACTTGATCAGTCAATCAAAACGGATCTCTTGTATTGCCTCGTGCAATAACGGTACCTTGCCCCTTCTGGAGCACACCCCCTCACCCCTCACCCTCACCCTTCTGATCAACAACCTCCCCCCCTCTTAGTGCTTCTCCGGGTACCACAGATTGAAGGGACGCCGCCCTTGAACATCACCCATCACTGTGCCTGCATTTTTCCCCCAAGATTATCGAAGAAAGAAAAAAAAAAGAATTATTGTGGGTTCTCCGGCTACTTCTGGTATCCTTTGGGCACCGCCTCCCGAGACAAACTTTCGCGCCTGTAAAAAAAAAAACAAAAAAAACAGGCACTATTGTGTGCTTTCGTCCAACGAAGAGGCTGTGCGGTTCCAGTTCCTGACGATCGAGTGCACCGAATAAGCATTGTCAAACCTCAACGACCACCCGCAACCGCATTCGAGCAACCCCTGCCCACAATAGCTATATTCTCTCTCACATACCCGAACCGCAGGTGTTCCATAGGACCTCTCAGTGGGTAGACCACCTCTGTCAAACTCCTTGCGCGAGACAAAAAGGTAGCATTCCCCACCTCGTCACCTCCTTCCCCCGCCTCACACCATAACCCCCCTGCTCCATCTCGATAACCCACCGGATATTGACCTTGCGAGGCACAAACTATATCGCCACTCGAACTGACTGACGTCTGCTTCTGTAATCGGCTAGGATACCTTGGACAGTCTTCGAGAAGCAACGGAATCTGATCCAAAGCACCAGCCTCCTTCAAACCCAACTTACACCACAGTACCATACTCATCCACCTCGATAGGCCAAGCCCAGCTTTGAGAGACCGGGCTTCTCCCGAATCCCGAGCATTGTAAACACTGGCCTCAAGCGAGGGGTTCTTTAATTGGGGCCTGCTTCTTTGCTTAGCCTCATACACTTCACCAAAGTTCACCCCCACCCAAAGCCTCACTCTAATCCCTACGGTCTTTCTTTCTACCTTACATCTTAGGGAAAAAGTAAAATCGCAATGTCTTCTACAAATTATGGCCAGAATGGACAGGCGGATGGTTTAAATCTCCAGCACTTCGCTGCCTCCACTGACGAAGATTCACTGTACGGTCCGACTCCAGCAGACCAAGGCTACGCTGGGTTTCAAAGGTATCCTGGATACGAGTTGAGTCAACAACCACTAGAAGATATCAGACGAAGTGCCTCACCCCATCTCCAGCCCTCCACCGCTCCACCACCACAGCATCACGGTCCCCAGGAGTATTCTGACTTTCCGTTGCATTCCAGCTCAACTGATCCAGCCCTCTTCGATTACGAAAGTAAAGAGGGTTTAGCGGGCGGGGGTATTAATCCCGCGGATTTGATGAACCCTGCGTACTCCGCGCATTCTTCACAGCAGAACACCCCACCGCTACATATTCGCTCTGATCAACAGCAATCATCTCAGCCCGACTCAGCTACCTTCCTCTCTTCAAGGCCCACCAATCCCTCCAACTTCGAGTGGGAAGCAGTATATGCACGTGGAGAGGATACTTGGGACAGCCATCGCAAAGCGCCTAGTGAATACTCGGATATCTCATCAGCTGCTGGCAGTCCATTCCTCCGGAACTCAGAATTCCCCGAACACCCTTCACCCTTACTTCAAGGAAGCAATCTCCCTCAGCAGGGGCCTATGCAAGAGTTCTTAAACTCTACCCAAGACTTCAACCACAGTGGAGATTCCTTCGGGTTAGATCATTTCAGTCTCAACGAGCGCGACCCATCGCCTCACGTATCGCCGAGAATTAGTCCAGCCCCTGGTCAATCAAATAGCGGTACCAACAGCCCTTTCATGTTGCCTCAGGAGAATCAGTATCTTTCCTACGTTCCTCCCATGTCACAGGACCAAGGTATGGGAATTATGCAGCCATCACACCCCCCCGCCGGACATGGCGCTGGCCCTGGGGTTGACAGATCTAGTCCTGGTGATGAGGGACCGTTCCCTCAGATTAACGTTATATTTGCTCCACCGCAAAGGCAACCCACATTCCCTGGAAAACCCGGGTTTGCTCATGATGACGGTGCTCTTAGCCCGCCCCCAAAGAGTGAGCTGCAGTTCCCTTGACAATTTCTGGCGGTTGAATATTAATCGTTCGATAGGTCCTCAACGTAAACGATCTAAATCGGACCCATTCTCTGGCTCGTCATCCGGTGGTAGTCCAATTACCCGGCCTATTGCTCTTCCATCAGGTTCACAAAGTCCGGTTGGGAATCGTTCACGGAGGGGCTCGCTGAGCCCTGCAGACGTCGTCACAGCACCTGTTGGCAGTCCTGGAGCGGCTAGCAACGCTTCTAGTGCTGGAAAAATTTCGCGTAGGTCTTCAACCAGTTCCCTTCCAAACAGGGATTACTTCCTTGGTTTGGCATGTCCTGGAAGGCCAGGGAATACGGCTAGCGAGAAGAGAGTCCAAAAACACCCAGCGACCTTCCAATGCAACCTGTGCCCCAAGCGCTTTACTCGTGCCTACAATCTTCGCTCACATCTCCGCACTCATACTGACGAGCGGCCTTTCGTGTGCACAATATGCGGTAAAGCATTTGCTCGTCAGCATGACCGCAAACGCCATGAAGGGCTCCACTCTGGCGAGAAGAAGTTCGTCTGTAGAGGTAATCTCAAGCCAGGAGGGGCCTGGGGCTGCGGTCGGAGATTTGCGAGAGCCGATGCACTGGGCCGCCACTTTCGGAGCGAAGCCGGAAGAGTATGTATACGTCCATTACTCGAGGAGGAAACGGCAGAAAGGCAGCGCAACCAGATGCTTGCTCAAGGGCAGATGCCTGACCCCACTCTTGGCCACCTGGTCATTAGCAACCAGCAGGGCACGATGGGCTCCAGTTCGATGGACCCAGGCGGTGGAATGGTATTCCCTAGCGCGCTTTTAGAACAATACCCCGCCTTGGCGAATATGGAATGGGGCAACATGGCATCAGGGGAACAAGATGACATCGCAGAGGGCGAGGGCAGTAATCGTAGCAGCTTCGATGCTAGCGGTGGAGAATGGGATGAAGCGAGTGCTAGCGGGGGATCGGCTTTAGCTAGTCATAGAAGTAGCTATGACGGGAACCGTGGGGATTGGAGCGGGAATGAAGAATGGGTTAGCGATACTGGCGGGGAATATCAGCATGGGGGGTAGTGCTGAGGGGACGCTCCCCAGAGCGCTCTAAGTTTTGCCGAATCCACAGATTCGTATGGACGGAGTTTGGATTTCATTTGTGATACCTTTGGCTTTTTTTTCTCTTTTTTCTTTCTCCTTCGGCTTCGGCTTCGTATTTGCTTTTTCGTTTACGGTAAAAGGTTGGGTTGGTCCCGGAGTCAATCGCTTCAAAATTTAGTTCAATCTTTCGCTGATACGCCCTTTTTCTTATCTCTTTCTTTTTTCCTTCTTCCTTTTGGGATAGGGGATTGACGGCGATAAAGGCGGACGGGAGAGGCCTGGTACTGATTTCTTACTCTTGCTCTACTTCTTGGTATCTACTTTTTTCTCCTTTCTTCCCTTTTCTCTGGGGCCGTCGCTCTGCTCGGTTTGATGTTTGATGATGCCTTTCGTAGATTGTTTTTATTCGTGTAACCTCGTTTACAAATATTACCCGCGCTACCTTTGGTTAAACGCTTTGTATTGTTCTCTGTGTGATCGGTAACTATGAAGCGAGTGAGGTGTTATGATAGCCCGCCCAGATATGAAGTTGTGGCACCGTATCGCACTGTGTGGCTGTGCTGTGCGGCAGCCTGGCATTCCTGGCATTACAACTTATTACTGTATCAACTCAAACCCAGTGGCGTTTTCAGAATCATCCCCACGCATAGCCCCATACCGAATGGGTGCATTTTTTTAAGTTAGCACATGCCATCTTCTAGTACTCGTACGGTATTGGAGTACCGGTAAGTTACACGCGGAGTGACGTGGTAGACAAGTTCAGTTGACATTCTGCAGTATTTCCTCTGCTAGATTTCATAAGCATACAGGCACTACCGGTACTACTCTTCCCACAAGCGCAACATCTTCACCAAAGATGTCTACCACAGCCCCACCCATCAGGCTCCTGCCCGAATCTGTGAGTGCGCGAATACGCAGTACTTTGACGATAACGAACATATCCGACGTGACATCAGAGTTACTCCAGAACGCAATCGACGCGGGAGCCCGCAATGTGGCAATTACCGTGAATCTGGGCAGGAACAGTTGCGTGCTCGAGGATGACGGCCATGGGATAACTCCAGGGGATATGCTTCTTGTCGGACGGGAATATGGTAACTATCTAGATTTTTTTCGCATACAAATTCTATTCCGCTCAAATCGCTGACGTTTCCTCCGTCGTCGTCGCCGAATAGCTACCTCCAAGTACCCACCCACCGGAGACTTTGGCTTCCGGGGACAAGCTTTATCGGCTATTTGTAGGCACTCCCTAACTACTATTACCTCGCGAGCGAGCGAGGGCAGACAGACGACTATGCGGAGGGTGTCCTACGGTCGTGAGGTGTTTACCGGAGCCGCGCCGGAGCACCTAGAGCTCGGGAGGTCGGGCACTGTGGTTAGGGTTGAGGGATTATGGGGGGATATGCCGGTGCGAGTTAAAGTCAGGGAGGGTGCGGATGTGGACAAGGAGTGGGACGACATGAAGCGGGGGATCGTGATGGTGCTTCTAAGCCGCGGGGATGTGGGGGCTGTTGTCAAAGATGAAAACGGAGAGGTGAAGATTAGGGTTAGGGCTGTTGTGGGATCCGGGTGGGAGGTCAAGGTGCTAAAACAGGTGTATGCTGTTGGTACAAATGGGTGGGAGAAGGTGGTAGCGAGGATGGGTGGGGTCGGAATAGAGGGCCGGATTTGCACGCGGGGTAGTGCGAGCAAGGGGTTTCAATACCTGTGTAGGTTGGTCTTTATACTACTTAGCTTGGACGTGGGCTGATTATGGAGCGCCAAAGACGTCAACGGGTATCCTGTACCAATGGGAACGACCTTGCTGCATGAAGAGATCAATCGATTATTTGCTGCTTCCTCTTTTGGCGTGATAGAGGAGGACGGTGGAACAGCAGGATTGAAGAGCAATCCAAAGAAGGGTGCCGATAGGTGGCCAATGTTCGTACTGCGTGTCGAATGTCAGCGACGAGAAACGGATATCGTAGGTGGTGAAGGTGGGACAAAAGGAAAAGCTGGGCTGGAAGGCGATGTTAGTCGCTCTCCTGGGTCTAGGTATTGGCTCCTGCTAAGAATGAATAGAACCTTAGTGCTGCGATTGGCCTTTTGCAAAAGCTCATTCATGAATTCCTAAAAACTCATCATTTCCGTCCTACCCTACCGACAACCGCGAAACCTCAAAGGGGTGAAGGGACCACAATTCGTGCGTCCCCACAATCAGCGTTAGATCTGCTAGGCAAGCCCCGGTCAAGAACACCACTGCGTACCATCCACAGGAATACCAACACAACATCGTCTCGAACCAAAGACACCAGAATATTCACGGGGGGCGGAGACCTCGGGATACTAGCAGGCTGGAGCAGGGTCAAGTCCGCCCGGGTCGATCCAAGGGAAGAAGAAGGCAGGCAGGGCTTAGGATTTTCGAAAGCGTTTACATTCTCATCTACATCCCGACCCACCAAATCCCTCCCCACGTCGGAGAATAGGAGGGGAGGATGTTCGACGGATGACTCCGGGGTGCCTCCTGATGAGTTTTTTGAGTGGAGAGATCCAGTATCGCAGAAGACCTACACGGTCAACTCCCGGACTGGAAATACAGTGACGGCTAAGGGCCCTGCATCCGGCAGGTCCATAGTTAGGATAGGGGTGAAGAGGCCTTCTTCTGGAGATTCCTTTCTAGGACGAAGGCTTGATGAGGAGAGTAGTAACATTAAGAGGGCGCGTACCGAACCGCTATCAGAGCCCAAGAAACCACCGGGGCCGTTTATAGAGAATCTTCTCAGGGTAAGATCTGCCTACTTAACATATTCAATCAACACATAGCTAATTGCATATTTCCAGACCTGGAAGAACCCAGTCTTCAAACCAACAGATGCTCCGATCCCGCAGGTCACTCTTCATACCTCCGAAATTGTGCCTGGATGCGCCCACCCGGCGACCAGCTCACCCTTATTCGAGACCACTTCGACGTTAGGAAAGCTGACCAAAGCAGGTCTCCGCAATGCGGAAGTCATCTCACAAGTAGACAAGAAGTACATATTGATAAAAATGGCTGGAATAACCTCTTCCTCATCACCCGATCCATCCGGTCTATTGGTAATAGTAGACCAGCATGCCGCGGACGAACGCGTTCGCGTGGAGGCATTGTTTGCGGAGCTATGTTCCCCAGAAGAACCCCCCCAGGGAGATCAAACGGGGACACTGAGTGGGAGCCTAACGTACAAAATATCACCTAGAGAGGCAGACCTGTTCACCCGCCACCACGCCTCATTCTCTGAATGGAAGATACACTACACCATCACAACCAGCGTGTGTGAAAAAAAAGAAGATCCGGAGGAAAACACATTAACAATAACCTCCCTCCCGGAAATGGTCTCCGACCGTTGCACCTCTGAGCCATCACTCGCGATAGACATCCTCCGCCGACATATCCCCGCTCTCGAAGATACTGCCACCATGGCACACGTCACACCAACCTCGGCCGCCTTATCTTCAGACCCTCACGCACCGCTCCTCTCCCATTGCCCAACCGCCCTAGTAGATATGATCAACTCCCGCGCCTGCCGCAGCGCAATCATGTTCAACGACCCTCTGGAACTCGACGAGTGTCGCGTTCTGATTGGCAAGTTGGCGGAGTGTAAATTTCCGTTTCAGTGCGCGCATGGGAGGCCTTCGATGATTCCGCTGCTGGACCTTAGTGGCGTTGGGGCCGAAAGCGGAGTTGGGAAGGGCGTGGTGTTCGAAGAGGGGGTGAAAGAGAGGGGCGGCGGGTTTAGGAAGGATTTTGGAAGGTGGATGGAGAGAGAGAGGGTGCACCGGCAGGGAGATTAGTTGCAGGTAACTTGGTATCTGAGAGAGAAAGGGTTTATAGGGTTATGGCTTTTCAGCTTTCTTTCTTTGTTTCCCATTTCTTTCTTTCTCTTTTGCGGGCCGTATCCTAGAGTCTAATTATAGTTGGCGTTAGCTAGTGGGCATTGTTTGTTACTCTTTGCGCGGGTGTGGGATAGCGTATTATATAGATGGCTGGCTACAAAGGTCGCTGAATAGACTTTGATATTCTTCATGAAGGGGAGTTGCGCACCGGTGGGAATTTCTTAAGATGCTGCATCTTGGTCTATGTAGGCAGTGCCCGGCTGCGATTGTTTGGAATATCGGGGTGGTACTTTCCTACCGGAAGAGTAACTTTATCATTCCCCTACCTTGTATCCCAGTTTAATATCCCATAGAAGTGGTTTCCGGCCGTCATTGTCCGGGCTGCTAGTGTTGACATCCTCCTGTCCCAGTGGCAGCTTCACCGCTTCCTCATGTCCGATAAAGGCAGCCCAGGAAAGAGGTCTTTGGCCATTATTGCCTGGCCTGTTGGGATTGACATATTTCTACCGTAGTCGCAGCTTCACCACTCTTTCATGCCCCATCCCGACAGCCCAGAAAAGTGGTTCTAGGCATTCTTTGCCTGGCATGTCGGGATCAATAAAATTTGATCGTATCCCAGAATTTAATAGTAGATTCATCGTTCCCGGTGCTAACCCTCATAGCTAATTTCCTCCAAAATCTCTTCCAAACCATCAACGAGATGTTCCGGCAAGGCGCCCAGCACACTGTTGGGCATTGCTCCCGTTGCGTAGCGAATTCAAAGTGGAGGAGGCACGCAACGGCAGTGTTTCGCTCTCTAGTTTGATCAGGCGAGCTGCCCATCACGAGGGAACTACCGTATCACTACTAGTACTTGTTAACAATGTCCCACCTGCTCTGGGGGATCTTCTCTCTCACCTTGTGTGGGTCTTGCCAACTACCTGGTCATAGCAAAAAAAACCCCTATACTTTTGGATCTGCCCCCCCCCGCCACCATAGCGATACTCATGCGCTCTTTTCATGCAAGCCCCACTTATTGTAGCGTGTCGAGTAACTTCGATGGCCGATTAACCAGTCTAGATTCAGGACTGGTTTCTGCAAGCCGATATCACTTAGGCAAAGATTTTTCCCGTTTTTAGGAGGTTATAGCGAGTGAGCGGTCGAACAAGTTTTAAGTTAATGGGATTCATGAACGCTAAGGGCCAGTTGTAACATAATTGTGTGATCGTGTGGGGCTTGGTCGATAACATCTGGTTCAGTTAATCCGAAAACCCCCTGGGGCGGGTTATTTGATAGAGATATACCTGTACAGTACACCACAAACGCCCAGTTACGGTACTCTGCTGGTATTGCCATTAGAAGCCTAGCCCACTCGTGGGGAGAGCGAGCCCCGACAAATCTCCAAACCCTCTGCAACATTTATGCGTTCTTGCAGCTAAATGATATCCTACGGATACCGGTAGTCTTCACCTTCTCGGCCACACCCCTGAGGCTAGCTCCCTGCCCGGGACAGTATAGTACACAATACTGGTCAAGGTCTAGACAAGAATTCAACATGGCGTGCTTAGAGCTCACCTTGAAGCCCCGGGGCACGTAAGCCGCTCTCTGGAGTAGAGTAATCATTTGAGGTGGGACAATGGGATAGTGGATTTCTAAGCGGGTGGTTGGTGGCGGAACGATGGGCTGCAAAGTTGGGACGGTTTGACCTAATCACGGAATTAAGGATCATAATGATTGACAGATGAAATGTTTCCCCGTTGAGCGATCCCTGCTGCCGCGGGTAAGGACCCCACAGTCGGCAACAGATTAACACGGGTTCACACCCATTTACACGTGTTTTCACCCCACCGGGCTCGAAATCCCCGGAATTCAGCTAGAGCAACCACGGCACCATGACCTCTCGAATCCGGTGATCAAAGAAAACAAAAGAAAACAAAAAACAAAAAGACATCTAAACCCCGAAACAATCAATAGCCATTCACGTCCACCAAAAAAAGCGAACAAAAAGAACTTCCCCTAATAATATCACAACACCCACCACACGGCACCACCGCCAGCACCTAATCTAAATCTCCTGCTCCTTCCAAGCCCCCTCAATTTCCTCGTTACCCTTCGTGACCTTCTTCCCAGTCTTCGTGATCTGCGCCAGAACGTCCTGGTATTTTAGAGAATCATTGGTGGTAACATCGACAGTTTGGGTATCGAGGCTAACTTCAAAGCGTTCCACTCCTATTGTTAATCACCATTAGTATCATAATCGGGAGAGAAGGAAGGGGGGAAGGGGGGAAGGTGAGGGGATGGGAAAGGGGTAGTTAAGGTGGGATACCCTCGAGCTTCTTCAACGACCGTTCCACAGCACCGGAGCACCCGCCGCAAGACATGGCGACAGAAAACTGGTACTTTGGCATTTTGATTTTTTCTTTGTTTATGTGTTTGTCTTCTTTTCTTTATCTCGTTGCGTGGCAGTGTGTTGGGGACGCGAGATGAGGAAGGTAGCGATGAGGTCTTGCAACAGTGGAGTGACTGAAGGTAAGCTCAGGTGAGGCGAGGGGCAGCAGGTCGGAGGGGTTTATATCATTCCCATCGAATGGCAGAGGATTACTCTGCCGCACCGGTAAGCACAAAGGAACCCTGCGGAATTGGCCCCGCTGCCCGCGAACTGCCGATAGGAAGTCTCTTTCGGACACCAATCCACGGTGCGGGATATGAGCGTTGAGCACGTTTTGGGTTAGTTTCACCCTTGCTGGTGCGATGGCGGTAGCAGGGCTGTCCCAACCTAGACATGAACGTCTTAAGGGCTTCGGAAGTATCCCCATACTATCGGTTCTTGAATCTGGGGCCTGGCGGCAACTTTTTTGCGGGCTTTTATGATTCTTCTTCGTACCGGTACTTGCGCTATACAAGTCAGTGTTCCCATTTTTTTTACCCTTCTTGTTTTCGCCATCGGAGATGTTGGTTTAGACGAGTATCCTACCGGAAACTGTGCGGTTGCAGCGGAGGTGTTGAGAGGATGATTCAGGGCGTGAAGGAGGCAAACCCTAACCCTGTGGTTCCTGGATGTTATCATCTGAAGGTCATATTGGTCGCAACTATAGGTAATCATATCGCCCCTGAGGGTGTAAGATCTAGAAAGCCGTTGGAAGAAATCAAATACCGGTAGCTTGAGGGATTATGACCACCCATCTATACCCGAGGTGAACCCTTGACTAGATGAAAGATTTCTGATGTGTCCCTCACAGGTATTGCCACTATTTGTTGTGATGGGTTTGCCTCATGATGCTGTATTGAAGTCATGTCTGCGCTTCTTGATAGCCCTGGGGGGGAAGCAGTGGCCAAAACGTGGGAAATTTCGCCAAGTTGGGCACTTTGTACAGGAATTGCCCATTTAGGTGTCCAACGCTAACTCGGCCACCGGAGAAGTTTTGAGACCGCCAGTACTGTGACGGACTTGATGGAACAAGAAAGACGGGATGACCAGAATTTTCAGGCTAATGGCATCTCGTACTCTAAAGTTCTAGCTGACAGCCTTGCATTTCTCTTCGTAGTAGCGGTCTCTTCTCTGCAGATCTCGTCGGGCAGGCACTGTCAAACAGCCAAATGACATGGTGAAATAAGAGGTCTCACTACCTGCTATGATGAATCGCTTTGAACTGTAGCACTATACCGGCACTATACATCCTAGCCCTGGATTGGTGTGGTGGGACACCCTACCGGTATTGGTGATTCCGAGTGGTAGAAAGTGTGGGTATTGTATTGAAAACAGTTCCAAATACATAAAATCAAAGTGCAAAGTAATAAACCACATCGCAGATATCACACCAAGCTAAGCCCACCTCCGCTGTCCCCATCGCTCAATCCCCCCCTCACCAGTAGCCTATTCAACTCGCCATCTCCCTTGGACAGTTCCTCAAACCTCCCATCCTCAACAATCCCCCCCCTACTCATAACCACAATCCTATCAGCACATTGCATCATCTCCCTACTATGCGTAATAATAATAACAGTCATCTTCCTTTCTCCCTCCACCAACCGCTTAATGCTCTCATGCACAACTCTCGCACTCTCACTATCAAGGTTGCTTGTGCATTCATCAAATATCAGAAGTGAGCATGGCCTCACAAGGGCCCGAGCTATCACAATCCTCTGGGCCTGGCCACCAGAAAGCGCGCTTCCACCATTGATCAAGTAGGTGTCGTACCTGTCTGGCAAACCATCAACGAATTCATGAATTCCGGCACTGCGTGCTGCTGATTCTACCTCGTTGCGGGAATAACCTCCGCCGTAGGAGATGTTTTCATGAATGGTTGCGTTGAAGAGGACTGGGGATTGGGGGACTATGGACATGTGAGAGCGGAGGGTTGAAAGGTCTAGTGAGGAGAGGGGGTCGGCTGAGAGGAATATTGTTCCGTGAGGTGGGAGGTAGAAACGTTGGAGGAGAGATGCTAGGGTTGATTTACCGGAACCGGAGCGCCTGGGGGAATTAGCTATGAACGCGAGGAGAAGTTCAGGGATTGTATACCCCACTATGGCGACGCATTCACCGGGATGAATGGTTAAATTGAGTTTGTAAATGGCGGGGATGTTGGGGCGACTCGGATAAGCGAAAGTAACGTTCTGGAAAACAAGTGGACCTCTGAAGTCGGGTGGCCTGGTGCCGTTTAGTTCGTCGTACGAGCCCAGGGAGAGCGCCGTTAGATTGAGGACACGGGTTGCTGTATCTTTGCTATTGTTTATTTGTGGAACTAACGGGTTAGTTGGATTGATTAGGAGGGGAAGGGACACACTTGATCCAATAATAGCATTAACGTTCGCCAGACAGAAAAGCAAAAGTGTGAATACACTGAGTATGTGCTCAAGGTTGTAAAGACCACCCGATATAAGGCGTGCCCCGGAATAGAATATCAGCGCTAGATTTTTTAGCTATGGAACCAGTAATAGGAGCAAAACATACCCGTAGCAAATAGTATGGTTGAATCCGTCAGCCCAAATCCAATCCCCCCGTATACAGCTCTCTTGATCCCAATCCCCACAGCAGCCCGCGTAGATCTCAGAAACTTCCCCGTAAAATATTCTTCCAACGACAATGCCCTAACAGTCCTAATATTCGAAACTGTCTCCTCAAATATATCCCCAATGAGACTGGTGGCGTCATTGGCCTTCTCCTCCCACTTACCACTAACCCGCGAAAACCCCCTTGTAATCCCATACATCACCGGAGCAATAGCCAATCCAACAAGAGTCAACTCCCAGCTCTGCAGAAAACTCCAAGCCACTCCGAAAACCATCATTACCGCAGCTACGAATACATACCCAGCGAATCGTCCAAGGAGGTTACGCATTTCTTCCGCATCTTTTCCCAAGTGCTCCGTTATGGAAGATACCTTGTTCCCGTCAAACCAAGTGAGCGGTTGACAGAGTATCCGGGAGAATGCCCGGATGCGGACGTGGTCGATCCATGCCTGCCCACAGGACTCAAGAAGGTAGTGCATTATGTAGGAGTTTATCCCGTCAAGGGCCGCTATAGCGAGGACTAGCAGTGACCATTTACGAGACTCAGAGGGTGGATTAGTGGCGTCAAAGAATGATAGGAGTAGTCTTGCTAGAAAAAACGAGAAGAGTGGCGTTGAGAGGCCGTGGAACATTGCTGCAATGAAGCCAAATATCAGGAGGACGCGGTAACCTAACGTTAAAGACGGCCAGACTGTATCCATGATTCGGCAAAGCGATGGCTTCATTCCGCCCACTTTTCGGAATTTCTTAGAGGATTCTAAGAGCGATAGTGACCTCTGAAGAGATGCTTCAGGTTCGGTGAGTTGGGGTTTTCCTGCACTGCTTGAACGTTTGCGTGGGCCTGTGGATTGGAAGCGGGCTAGTTCTGTGAGCTCTATGCCATTGGTTGTCTCGACAATATCCTCTTGGGCCCCATTGGTTTCCAAAGTCGATTCGCCTCGCCTGCCATACGCATCGGATGCCATGTCTGGGAAGAGTATATCCACAAGACCGTCCTTCCGGTCGTCAGTTTCTCGGGAGGAAGCTCTCAGAAATGATCGAAACAGCCCATGCTTGCCCTCCAGGGAACTTCTAACCCCCAATTGAGCTAATCTACCGTTCTCAAGAACGTAGACAAAGTTTTCTGGTTTGATCTGTGATATGTCGTGTGTGATTATAATAGTAGTCTTGCCTTTTCTCCATCTGTGGATTGACTTCATTATAGATGAGCTAGTTTTATAATCTAAATTGCTCGTCGCTTCATCAAGTACTAATATCTCTGCGTCTCTCAATATCGCACGAGCTAACGCAACCTAGAAATTTATCATACATCAATAAGCAGAGTTCTCAAGCACACGGGATCATAGACTCTCACTCGCTGACGCTGACCACCGGATAATTGTTTCCCGCCGACTCCGGCAAGAGTATTATAGCCGAGCGGTAATTCTGATATCGCATCCTCTAGCATTGTCATACGGCATGCGTCTCTGATCTGATCTTCAGTGACATAACGATAATCTTTCCCTCCAAAGGCAATATTCTGGAATATAGTCTCGTTGAATAAGACGTTCTGTTGTTGAACCACGGTTATTTTCTCCCTCAGCCATTCCTGATCTAGGGAGTTTAACGAAAGTCCATCGATGGTTATTTCACCAGATAGCGGTTCGTACATCTTGAGTAGAAGGTTGCCAATTGTGCTTTTTCCGGAGCCACTACGCCCGATTATGAAGGTAGTGTGGTGAGCTGGGATGGAGAAATATACTTGGCTGAGGGCAAGTTGGCTCGGCCGTGACGGGTAGGCAAACGAAACCTTCTGAAATTAGCTTGTTTCTCGGGAATTTGCTGGACAGCTCACATTTGTGAATTTTATTTCTCCATTCAGTGTTTCTGGAACGGTATCTCCCTCCCTTAATGGCATTCCCCCCCTTCTGACATGCTTTAGCAATCCCTCCAGCGACCCCCCAGCAGCCATCCCCTTCTGCAATAGCATCATCTGTGGCAATATCATCTCAAAGCTCTGGGTTGCCATAAGACAAGACCAAAACGTGGTCATAACAGCTCCAGCCTCAACACTCCCTCTCCGAACCAGCACCCCACCATACCAGAACCCCTGCACAAACATTGCAAAGGTAATAAACCTAATACATCCGATCTGTAGCGCAACAAGACTCGCTTGCGACCGGTACGCTCTCGCCGCCCTTTCTAGTGCGGTGGAAAAGTTCCGGAGCTCGAAGCCCTGGGCGTTGAAGGCTTTAACAGTCTCGATGGCAGTGTAGGACTCACTCACTGTGCTTGTCGAGGAGGATATATGTAGGTTTTGGATCTTAATGAAGGGTTCTATACGCTTTGAGAGGAAGGAGAGGATTATGAGAGCTATTGGTGCTCCTGAGAGGATTACCAGCGTCAGTGACCAAGAGTGATATAAAGCTATTCCCAGTGATACGGACGCAATCACAGAAGCTTGAACCGTGAATCCGAGCGGTTCAGAAACTGCACCTTTGAGTTCGTTGATTTGACTACCACAAGTTTAGCATTAGACAACCTTAACAAAAAGAAGGAAGTAAATACATCTGACATCCAGAAACTAGCCCAGCTATTTCATGGCGTGTATCAAACCACTCCATATCTTTACTGATAACTCCTTGGAATAGTTCTTCACGAGCAACTCTCGCTTGAAGCTCTCCGAACACCAACCATGATGTGAAGAACGACCCGCTGACAAACCACCCTGCTGCCCCGAGAAGCAATAGGTAGTCTGTATATCTCGAAACAGAAATCAGTAGTTCCTCGGAACCAATCTTGTTGCTGCTATACTCTGCAAAAGAACCAAATATTCGACCCATCAGTAAGGACATCAATGGAATAACCAATCCACTCGCAATGGAGAATAATAGTGCTGGTAGGAGTGCTAGGAAATTCCGCTTTCGAGTGAAACCAAATAGAGACGACCAGGAATCTCGTTTCGCTCGCCCGTGCCCATTTGTAGCGACATCGTGTGCTGTTTTTTTGGCCTTCATGGCTTTTTGGTTTTCCCCCAAGATTGGCGAAGGCGGAGGATTTAATATCCAGACAAACAAAACACCCGGATTTACTTGACGTCCTGGGTATGTAGAATTTCATTGTTGAAAATTATTATATTGGTTGTTTCCAGACAGGGCTGAAAGGGATTCTTGGCGTTTAGGGCTCTAAAACCAAAACCACTGGTAGTGACGGGGGCTGTGGTCGGGGTCATGATAAATTTGTATCGACAGTTTAAGACAAAGTTAGCAGTACCCTAGCGTATGAGCTTTGTATACAGTATCATACTTCCCTCCATTGGGACCTTTAGAAGGGGAGCAAGCAGCTTCATCGCGATCTCGCACCTATTCAATCTAGGGGGAAAAAAGCCAGAAATCACTTAAACAACACATGGGTTCTTGATACTCATGCCCCAGTCAAAAGCAGGGAGAAATAAAGAAAGGAAAAGGTACGATATGATACCTATGCTATCATGTGTAACCCATCATTACCACCAGGGTTAGGTTTCTTTCCTCGATGGGGAAATAGAAATTGAAACAAAAAACATCGACAGGGTTTGAACCTATACCTACGAACGAAACAGATTTCTTGTCTGTTGCCGTAACCACTTGGCTACAATGTCTTATTTATTGTACTTTGGTGGCTCATTGAAAACCGGAAATGGGGGTATCCGACTCGGATAACCCGACACCAAGAACCCGTAAAGACCCGCGGACCCCCGGGGAGCAGCCAGAGGGACCGGGTATTGATAAATTAGTATGATAATATTATGATAATATAATATATAGCTAGGGGCACAATACGCCAGCCCACAAAATTAGAGAGGAAAGGTAGATCTTTGTTAGAAATTTTACCACAGCATAAAATTGCCAACTTCGTGGTAACCCGACTTTGTGCTTAGACTGGGACCTATTAGCACATGGTACGGCTGTTATAGAAACACACTGATCTGTGCGGCAAAGTATGAGTCTCCTAACAAGCCACCAGAGTCAATGAGGTACAATACCTCTACTTCACCCAATCCCGGATTTTCCAGCTGAGCGCTACCTTGGTTTGAACCCCTTGGTACTCTTGCCTTTTTGATCAACTTCTACTCGATAGCCGACCACCATCCCACCACCCAGGATCGGAAAAATAGAAGATATAAAGATATATTTCTTCAAAAAATACAATCCCTATAGCTAGAGGGAGTTCGGATACACAATCAGTTCCCTTTCCAGGAAAGTGGCGGGATATCCCTACTATGAGAATGAATCTGATCATCGGAATACTTGCAGGGCACCTTTGGGATAATCCTTAGAAGGCAAACCCGCCTGTCCTACTTGGTGTATAGGAAACCTATGAGGGGTTTTGAGGGAGCTATTAGGCTATGCTATCATTACTTAATAATGCCCTACCCATTAATGAGCAAAAATACCACCATCTCAATTTTCTTGATCATAGAAAGGAGGTTATCCGAGTGATAAACTATGATTTCACTTTCAAGTATGATATACCATCACATCTAAAGGGAATAATTCAAGGCAGCTCTCAAGAAAATTATGCCGTCTAATACCGTTCGTTGTTCTGCTGCGTGAGGCCGCCTGATGGTTGAAAAAGTTCTCAACTTTCAAAATCTGCAACCCTAAGCTGCGGGCCTTCCATGCAACCCTTGAAAGACCCAGCCAAACGTGAAATTCTCCCACTTGCCCTCATGTTCTCCTCAATCTGGTAATTCAAAACAGACCCCACCCAGTTCAATAGGCGTATCCATGCCACCAACTCAACTCACTTGAAGGAGGGTCAGAATTTCCCCGCAAAGCGCAGTCATACTCATACACCACTTCCATCATCACGATCATCATCATTACCCCCCACCTCCCGCTATCCACAATTACAACATCGATCCCAGCCGAGGCGGCAATGTCTGCTCCTATAGACAAACGCACTAAGGAATGGATAAACGTTGCGGAGAGACTCAAAAGAGCTTATAAGAAAACTATCCTCAAAGCAGCATGGCTTTGCTATATCCAAAGTCTGAAAAAGGAGGAGAGGAAAATGAGAGCCCTAGCAGATACTCTTGAAACCAGCGGCGATACCAACGACTCTGCAGAGATCCTGGCGAACTATCTGGCTAATGGCCCGGAGGAGTTTCAACAATTTTTGAGACGCAGCATATGGAAACACCAACTACCTTGACAGTCTCGGCGGTGAATATCCCCACCTGCACCCCACTGCTCCCGTAAAGCCTGGGAATCCTAACGTTTTCTTTAGGGTCCGGTTTGATAGTTTTGGTCGCACAGAAATGAAATCATGAAAGACTAGGGTCACCACTGCTCACTCGTTCACGAGACCCCCTTCTAACAAAGTCTTTTAAAACCGGCATTCTTGAGGCAGGGCTGGCGCGTGGGGTTTTGCTGGGGCAATTCTGGATCACTGAGTAGCTGTGAGTGGCCGGCTAGGCTCTTCCATATCTAGTACAGTATATTACAGGCTATCACTGTCAAGTCAATGTGAGAGTTACGATATCTAAAACAATTATGAAGCTCTTTTACACAATCTATTAAGACGAGGTGTATAGATACCGACTTTCGGGTATGCTGAGGTAATTAATTTAGCGCCCTGCAGATAGGGAACTCTGCCGGTAACACATTCATACAGCCCTCATTCATGAGTCTAGTGAGAACATTGAAGGGTCACAGATGGGAACACCGGACTATCATATGGCGTCCTGGCGCCTCCCCAACCACAGCCAGCATTCCCAACCGTCCAGTCCGTCCGTCTTCGGGGAAGGACGGGACGGACTACAGCTAATATCCCGTCTCTTTGGAGGTGCCAGGACGGACTGCGCCAGGGATGCGAGGACTGGACGGACTCTGGGGGTGCTCCGTCCTATAACTTGGACTTTAAGAGTAAAAATGGTAGTTAGAATGTGTCGCTTGGCAAATGCCGAGGGGGTGTTTCATTGCAGAGATTGCTTTAATGCTCTGATAGGCTGATTGACCCGGATTTCTGGGGGAGAGTAAGAGTAAAACAAAGCTCAAGAAACAAACATGATAACGTGAGAGCAAACTTTGCTAAAAATAGCATATCTTTCCCCCGGCCTAATTCCCCCAGACACCCTAGCCAACTGCGAAGAAAATAGATTTAGACTTGTGTGAGGCTATGAACTTCAGGAGCTTTTAAGTACTTTCCATCTCTTTGATTTCAGTCCCCTACTGCCTCAAACAGTCCCCCACTTTCCCCGCCATCCCCCACCACTCCCGGTAGTCCTCCACAGGCCTTAGACGTCACCTCCCGTCCCCCGCCCTCCGTGGCCACCCCTATCCCACCCCGTAGGGGCCCATCGTCCAGCCCGAGGATGGGCGCCCGCACTCTGACCGCCCTGGAGAGGCCAACCAGAGTCTTGAAATCTAGATTTTTCGAGGCCGGGACGAAATCGTGGATAACTACGGCGTTCAAGCTACCTAAAGGGACACCCTAAGGCGCCACTTTTGGATCCCCGTCTCGAAATATCACTCGTACATCCCGTCACACAACCAGGCCAGCCCCATGTCAAGATCGCAGAAGGTTTTAAGTGACCTTGCACATCACTCGCATTTAGCGATTCTATTAAAAGCATGGATGTGCTCTCGCTCAAAAATGGGAGATTTTGAGGTCTCGGTTGGAGGACATTTCCCCTGGTTTCGGACTAAAGGGCCTCGGCTCAGTCCAAGCCTTTTTCCCCCTCTAATTCAGCATCCACCAGAATGGGGAGAGCTTAATGGTGTTATCCCACCGCCGCACGTGCATGAAAATACTTGATGGGAACGGATGATCGAAGGAGATGTCTAGGGAAATCGCCTGATCCACCACTGTGGATGCATGCACTTTACTCTTCATTAGTCAACGCCGATCATGGTGTTACCGTACCGTTCTCACTCTCTTGCCTGCATCCCGCAAGCGTTAGGTCTGGGCCCTGATCACGCTACCTATAGTGTATGAAGCCTTGGGGTGGGTGTGCCAACCTCTGGCCCACCATGAGTGATTAAGTCACTCAATCCATCAAGAAATGGACCTTGGGCTGCCAGTACCGACAGCAGATTCAGCTAAAGTCTATTGTCGCTTTCATTTCTGGGGATACCTAGCAATTCCATCTGCTACTCGAGCATTCCCCAGTCTACTCGAGTATAAACCGGAACACGCCACCGTGTCAGTACGGTAACAATACGTGTATATGACGTCCGGGATGAAGGGCACGGATAGCTTGAATAGCGCTAGGGAAAGGTTCTCTTTATCCTGCTTAAAGATAGAGGGAATTTCACCTTGAACTTTAAAATGCTTTGAGGGTTTATAGCGAGAGTGATACAGAGCTGAAGAGGGATCAGCAGTACTCCTTTACTTGTAAAGCACCGCAGTAATCCCGACGTATGGCGACAAAACCCCCTTACATCCAGGTGCTAACTTAGGCCAGAGATAGCAGCCATACCCAGCACCTACCCGTGTCACCGAGCCAAGAACTCGGGTCCCGTTTACCCTTTCTATGGGTCTGTGGTACTGGAAGTCTCGAGCCTCCACCTCTCCCTTTCTAAGAGTGGTTCAAGGTTAGCGCAGGATACCATTGCACCACCCGGCCCCTCTTCCTTCTCTCTAGTTCTCGAGTAGAGACTCGAGACTAGGCCTATAGCAGCCGTTCCAAAAAGGGTGCCAATTCCTTGCCCAGAGACACGAACACCCACCACACGCAACACACCCTACCCGCGAGGCCGAGCTGAAGTCGTGCATCCAAGCACAAAAGTTCATCGGTAGGAAAATCTGGTAAAAGGATAACGCCTCCCACAGTAGCGGACGCCGGCCATAGCCAGCGATAGGCAAGTTTGAGCAATGAAATCCCTTGGCCTGTTTCCAGGTACTGGTTCCGTTCCACCCCCCAACTCAAAAATACATAAATGGCTTATCATCAGCTAGGGAAGGTCGAGTTCGTTGATTGGCCAGGTCAGCTTTCAATGAGTGAGGCTATTCCCTTAATAGGTGATATTCGAACTAGTCAGCGTGATAGTCTCGCCCATCACCGCGCTAAAGTGAGTGAAATTTGATACAGACGAAGGCGTGGTTGAACTTCAGTCAGAGTTGTAATAGTGGCTGGTATGCGGGTGTATGGCTCGCTATGCCGTGGGATCCGCAACAGTGCAGATCCCATGCAAATATCCGTAGGGACAAGGGTTATGCCCCCCGATTTTTAATGATCCCACGAGTATCGTTACCGTACTCAAGGTCTCTACTCCCTGGGAGATGACTAAGCTCCCTTCAGCGCAGCAGAACTCCGACCGGGCCGCACGAGCACATTTCCGTAAAAGTCGGAGTCGGATTCGGGTCAGAGGTCCGCCCAATCGCGTTTCCCCCTCTGCTCAAAGTGTGGCAATTTGACATTCTCCTTGCCTCCCGGTTGGCTCGGCTCCCTTAGCTCTATGCTGACCTTGAAAATATACGGTACTGGTATGGCAAATTGAGTACCGTACTCGAGTACCGTAAGAACTCAAATAATCGGACCCCGGGCTGGGACCGTGGGACGTTGGGGTTTCCTCCCCCAGCAAGGGCTGGTCTCAGAGAGGATGTTTTTTGGTGTGAATTTGGCCCCTTTTCCAGGGGAGGAAATTTTGGACTACCTGGCACAGGGTCGGTTTGTTCGAGTTCTTACGGTACTGTGGTCGCAGTCCCTGTCAATTCTACGGCTAAGAATAACTTTAAGGCGAGGACCAACTCGCCGCCTTTTAAATCGACGAAACCTACCAAAAGCGGCCACCAATACTTGTATTATACCCGGTCTCAGAGAAGCCAAAGAGAAAGAAAGAAATGAATGGATGAATGGAAAATGGAAAATGGAAAAAGCAAGGAGGCCATCGACAATAACAAGCAAGCCCTACTCGTACTCGTGCTGCAGCCTTCGCTTTCAGTCCAGCGCAGGCGCGGTATGCTACCCTGATAAATAGCGTTGCCGCACCCCACGGTTTCCCATCATTTTCCGCCCGGTTTCGAATGTTAACGGGGAGGGTACAAGTACCGCCGTGCAGTCTGAGCTCTGTTGTCCCATTCCTCTCCGATCTTCCGCACGCTATATACCGATAAGTAACCGCAAAACAGCCACATTTATGACAGGACGAGATTGTGGAAATGTTGGGCGTTTCCTCCGGTTCCTCCCACTTGGTTCATTTTCATCACCACCATCAGGTTCAAAGTAGCTACCATGTATGATAGAAGAAACGGGCCAAAGTAGTATTGCGAGTTTTCTCCCTTTCGTGGATTTGAGAGTAATATTTGTTTCGGTCATCTACAGTAAGCTTACCTCGGGAGTGCGTGTATAGATACCTCCTACTGAATCGCACATGGTGGGATTCCTCTTCTCAGAAAGCCCACCAACGATGCCGCATCCACCCATGGTTTGGAGCTACTATACGGGGACCCGGCCTAGAGGCCGAGCAGCCAAGAATACCGGCCACACAAAGCGTGATAGCACCGGCCACACAAAGCATGATAGCACCGGCCACCAAAAACGTAGCTGCACACCTGCTCCTGGTCAAAGGTTTACCTGTGGTTTGCTTTAGTTCTGTAATATTTGGGGACAGGCTCTTTCTCTTTTTTGAACGGGGCACGGACGCCGGATACTGGCTTGGCATGCGTTACTAGAATATGTATGGTACTCTTTTGGGCTATGCTACCTCGACCGCCGTTGAAGGATTTACTTTTTCTCTTTTCTCTTTTTTTCCACTAAAGGCCCTTTCATCTGTTGTGCTTTACCATACCAGCACCCCCGGAATTCGTTTACGAAATCGAAAACCAGACATGGGTGGCGGGTTGCCTACTCGTACAGTGAAGCCCAAGGTCACCGGTGTCCTAAGGTGAAGTAAAAATAATAAAAAAAGAGCCAGCTTTGTGGAGTGGCGAACCACTACACCTTCAACGACCCTAGACTCACCTTGTTATGGTGCAAGAAGCTGTGGAGGGCGAGTGCGTCAAATGGGATTCCCGGTGGAGAAAGTGAAGTTTCATCCAGTTCTAAACAAGTTATAAACCGTGACAGCCTCTCGTCCAGCTCAAACAGCCATTCGAAAAATGGTTGCAAGGGAGTACCCAGGGCGGGGGAGAAGTACTCGAGTACTGGCATAGTACCCAGAAACACAGATTCGTGAAATATATCACAAGAGCTCGTGCGTGTCTAAGCGTTCATCTAGTCCAAACTCATGACTCCTTGTTTCCCGATACCCCCTTACCTCTGAGGAGCACCGTACCCGCACCCGAAAGAAAGTTCGCAAAGGGTCAATCCAGACTGGCCCGAAGAAAAAGGAAAATCCCTCCCTTGTACGAAAACATCTTCCCGGGCACGACACTTGCACCGTTCCAAACTTCTTTCACCAAATCTAGATATTGCGACGGCTAGTGTTTAACACCATAAATAGCAGAAACCGATCGAACTCCACCTCCACCACTACCGGTATTGATAAGGCTTTCTCTTTCGAAGCTGAATGAAAGAGCCACCCTGCGCTATGGGCAGCTAATGAAAGGAGGAAGGGAGAATGGTTAACGTTAGATTAGAGCTTGAATCACAGGCAAGCACCCATCCCCGCATGTGATTGATAACCCTGCCCGTGCACCAGCCCTACTAGAATCATTGTCCCGAAACATTACCCAACTCACCTCGGTTCCCAGACCCGTAACCCTGATACTGCGACAGGAATCCCAGGAGTTTCTCGCCTTCCCTCCCGTCCACTTGAGGAGGCTAAAATAGTTACAGGAGAGCATGTTCGCCCCGAGATGACCCGTAACATAAAAGTTATCTTTCATTCGTAGGATATTCTCCCCCCACACGGACGGAAAAACAAATTGGCTCTGAAAAGGAGGAGAGGGAAAGAAGCTTTGTTTTCGAGAGCCACTATTGGACCGGAACGGAGAATCGTGTTCGAGGAGGCGAGTATTCCTGCATGAATGCGGGGGGCATCCGACAATCCGACAACCGTTAGTTTTCGTTGTAATCTGTCATCGCATTGCCTCCATTCGCTCGGTTATCTGGATTCGCAGTAGCGACTTACTCGAGTAGAGTAAGCTATAAGTGCAGTAATTACTTTCCTTCAAAGGGCGTGGATGCCTTGGCCACAATACCGGTACTCGAGCACGGTAGTATCAGGAGAGATTAGGGGTAGCCTATGTTGGGTGAGAGGGTGTAAGCTAATGTAGCTTACTCGTGCCGGGCAGTACTTGGTAGACACGGGAGTCATGCATCGTTTTCCAACCGCAGCGCCCCCCTATTGATATGATACTCGCCTCCACGCCGGAATTGGCATCTTTTTTGGGAGAGCCAGTACTCGTACAGGGCTGCGGAAAGCGCAAACAGGTGCCGATTCTTAGCCCGGAGGCGAGAGTGGAGAGGGAGGGGGGAGATGGGAGTCCGGCTTGCACTTTATGGTAGTCACCAGTTTTCGGAAGTAGAAGACCCTCTGTAACATTTATGCTCCAGAAACATGACCCACCAGGGAAGCAAGAGGGGTCTCGAAAGGAATTTCTTTATTTATTATATCTAATTTACTCTCACTCCTCACATATGCAATCCGAACCCCTCTCGACCAACCAGCTATCCCGCCCTCAATGGAAAGTACCTCCGTCCAATATCTTAAGAGTGTTCTGATTAGCATCCCTCGATCCTATCACCAGAGCGCGGAGCTTCTGCTCCCCAGGATTCCAACTCTTTTGGCCTTGCGTACATTAGGGTTTATTCTTCAGACTTCCAACCCAGAGGGTGAGGTGGGAGTCCAAGACGCAAAGGTATTCGAACACGGCAATCCGAGGGTCGAGGATATAGCATGGCGACTATGAAGAGATAACATCCAACTACCCGTAGCAGGATGAAAATCATGATGATTAGCATGGTCGCACCCTTGGAGTAGCTTATCGGAAAGCTCCGGCTGGAAATAAATCAAGGCAGAGTCGGCGATTTTAACTGGGCCTTCCTGACTATGGGAAGGATCTTAAGAGCGATCTAGCTTCGTCCTGAAGGCTGGTTGCTTTATCAGCCTGTTAAACTTCCGATACGCAATCAGCGAGCCCTGAGTTTTCCACCCCGCAAAATAAGTCCCCGGTGAACGAATGAAACAAAACCTTTGACCACGAGGTATTGACCCTAGCTGTCCACTAATAATTTGGCACAGATCCAAGGGCCTCAGGGTTCATCCCTCATCTCTAAAAAGAGAGCCGCGATTCGACAACTATATGCCAGGGTGGTTCTGAGACGGTAACGGTATTAGATGGGAGAGGCTGCATTGTGTTATTATTTTTATTTCTGAGATTGCTTTTGGCCGGCGCCGGTCGCTATCTGACAGAAGCTCCCGGCGAGATTGTTAGTATAGGATATGAGTAGTGCCAGTACTTTTTAACACAGTAAACTAGAAGTGAAGGATTACCAGGAGATTGCCTTAATTCTCCAGCACATTCCGGGCCAGCGATATCTGGACCACCTTATCTGCACAAGTCGTGTCCGCAATAGAGCACTCCGGCACAGGAGTCCGGCATAGTAGTCTGTAGTCTCCTGAAGCTAAAGACCGCTGTTCCTTCGATAAATATCCTCTTTCTATGGTAGTTTGCCCACACAACAGCATGGGCAGACAATTTGTGCCAGCCCCCACAATATCATGTTTACGCTTTCAGCCCAACATCAGTAGTAAGCGTGAGGAGAGAGAAAAAATTGCATGCAGGAAAATCGGTTAACCATCACTATGAGATTTCGTAAAGCCAACTAATTCATTTCAGCGAAAATAAAAAACATATCCAAACAGAGTTAACAGATTGTAGATCGGTGGCTACAGTAGGGTGACGCCATTGGTTCTGCTGGGCGGGCAACGAACGACTGCCTGGTAAGCTCAAAGCTACCACCACCACCACCACCACCACCACCACCACCACCACCACCACCACTACCACCACACCTACTTTCAATTTTTCGAACACCAAAGGCACCAAGTACAGCAGGTGTCCGTCCGGTAGCTCAGTTTCCGTCCGATCACCAGAAGCACAGGCCTACAATCGGCTCAAGAATTCATGTGCAGGAGGATACAGATACATTTTTACGTCCTGCACCACCCGGCCGTTGGTACCCTCTAAGCTTCCCACACACCCCGCTGCCTAGACCTCGCTCCAAGGCTTTGGGAGCATTAGTGCATCCGCTATATATACCACCGGCCCCACTCAATGCCAGAGAATTCTGGAGGGGCTGCAGAGAAAGGTATTATGGAGGGAGGAGAAGGTGAAAAACAAGCCTGCAAATCCCGCAAAAATAGCGAAGCCGGAGGAACTGATATGGTACGACGAATCCTCCCAAAGCAGGAGGAAGGGGACAGCCCTCCTCTCGACTCAATCACACCCGCTAGATCTGCGAAACGACGCTGCGTTTCTAGTGCATGTATTCCCTGCCGCAGAAGGAAATCGAAGGTATGTCAATGAGCGCATCCGGTCTTTAGCCCCTTCCCCCAATTTCTCATAGCCCTTCACCACTCTTTTCTCCTATGATACCCCACAGGGGCCGGGGGAGGGAGAAAAGAATGGAGGGAAACCAAAGCAATGGGGATAAAAGTAACAAATGAATGGGAAAACATTAGTGCGATGGCGCCTCCCCTGCTTGCTCCACATGCGTTGCTGTCTACCAAACCGAGTGTACCTACGACTTTGACGGGGATCACCGGAGAAAGGGAGCCTTGAAGCGGGATATTGAGCAATTGAAGGAGAAGAACGACTCCCTGGATGTTATCGTGGCCACTATACGGTCCGCGTCCGAATCCGAAGTCTGTGAGATTGTCAGCCACATACGTGAGCATGGGAGCCTAGCAGATATTGCTAGGAGCATAAAGGAGAATACGGTCATGCCGGACTGTGAGGCACATTCGGGCTCCGAGACGGATCTTTCCGACGTTGTGGAGAAGTTTCGTGCTGGGGACTCGAAGCACTTGCGTGTTCTCTGGTCGGGCATTCCCTCTGTGGATAGCGAGCGGGCGGGTTGTAATGATTTGCGACAATGCTCAGGCTCCTGGACCAGGGTTACCAGCGATATAGAGTTTATTTCCGATCTCATGGTGAGCTCCCTCGCATCTTAAACTGGTGGGTAAGATTCATGGTTTATTCTAGTCCCTATATTTCACTTGGAGCCATCCTTCCTACGTGCTATTCTCAAAGTCCTGTTTCCTGGGCGACATGAGCCGGGGCCGAACTAAGTACTGCAGCTCACTGCTAGTGAACGCAATCCTGGCATTGGCTTGCCATTATTCGGACCGAAAGGGAACGCGGGAGACTGGTAGTCTCGCAGTCACGGCAGACCATTTTTTCCAGGAAGCGAAGCGAATCCTAGTTGTTGAGGGGGAGGCCCCTTGTCTGACCTCCGTTCAAGCCTTAGCCCTTATGTCACTACGGGAGGCTGGGTGCGGCCGAAACTCGAGTGGGTGGATGTACTCCGGGAGGGCGTTTCGGATGGCACTAGATATGGGGTTGAATTTGCCACTTGATTTGCAAGGATTTTCGCCTACCGAGACAGAAGTGCGGAAGATTACATTCTGGGGCTGCTTCACCCTCGACAAGTATGATTCCAAGAGACATTCCACACATTTCATACCCACCAGCATTTCTTATGAATACTGACGATGAATTGTAGGATGTGGTCAGTATTTCTTGGAAGAGTTCCACAACTCCCGTCAACCATTGTTGGGATTTCAAAACCAAATGTATTTCCTCCTATTGAATCGGAGCTCTGGCAGCCCTATACCGACCATGGAGTGTCCCATGGAACGCCACAATCGGGCCGAGTGCAACGTGTTGCGATTTACTTCGCAGAGGTATCCGAGATTCTTGGGGATGTACTGACATTGTTGTATTCTCCAAAGCAGAGAGTGACTCTCCAGATACTCAATGCAACTTATTCTCGACTAAAAGAGTGGAAAGCACAGCTTCCGGAAGACATGGCCCCAAAGTCTACCTCTCTTCCTTCTATGCTTCTACTCCAGTAAGCTTCAATCCCTCTCCACAAACATGTCAACCAACTCATGACGCATCAGTCTCTATTATCACTGCACCATCGGCCTCCTCTTTCGTCCCTTCTTTGAAAAGGAGTTAACTTTCTTCGACGAGAATCCGCGTGAAATCTGCCGCCGGGCCGCCAACGATAGCGCAAAAGTGTTTGCCCTCTTCCGCGAAGGGTACTCTCTTCGTCGCACTGTTATCACAAGTTCACAGATAATCCTCACCATGGCAATACTAATGCTTGTTGACCTGCCTTCCTCCCCCGCCATTGGAACAACATTAATCCAAATCTTCAAAGATCTCAGAGAATTGACTAGCGTGTGGGCGTGGTGTGCTTCGGCACTCGAGGACATCGGAAAGCTAGTTGAGAGACTAAAGATCGAACTTCCGGAGGAAGCCTGGAACGCTCTTTCCCCGCCCCCAAGCTCCCCCCCCGTGCGTGAACAGGATGTTAACGTCGCTCACGCCAATTATGACCTGGTGTCTGGGAATTCTCTGCAATACCCCAAAGTCAAGACAGAAGTTCCTCGTGATCTCGCCGAAATCGGCGAGAATACCTGTGACCCAAGCTGGGGCCATCTCGGCAACGAGGACTTCCAGTTTGTTGAATCGATGATTAGTTTCCCAAGCCAGTTCGAGGACTGGGGTTGCATCGCCTCTGAGATCTGATGCTTTCACTTGTTCGCGACACGTGCGTCCCTGTAGATAGCTTTTTCTTTTACGTTTGCTTCTTCCAGCTATTGTTCTTTTTTGGCCTTCCCTCTCCGGGGGCCGAATGGGGTCTATTTCGGATTTGGGGGGGTGGGTTGCGGCGTTTTTTGAAGGAACCAACATTCGCTCCAGGTGTCATTATTTGTCCCCTTTTATCTCGTTTTGGTTGTGCCTTACTTGTTTCCTACTTCCGGTGCGTTTAGTTATTAAATGAGAGCAGTAAAAAGCTTGTTTAGTGCATCGTAGGGCTAAGGTTTTCTCTTGCGGGTGAGGACTGAAAACGACGATCGTACAGTCATAGCGTAGCACTCGTAATTGAAAGGTCAGGTTGTGCTGAAATAAGCTCTTCTGCACGGAGGTGGAATGGCAAGTCTTTCGCAGCTTCAACCCAGACGGTTGTTCTTGCTTATATTAAGCCAGAAGAAAAGGGCCTAACGGCCGAACATATATAGAGAAATATCAGTGACCTCATCTTTCATGAGAAGAAACCTGTTTCCCTTGTTCAGCCCTTAACACATGATGGGTTCCACACAGATATACGCCTCCAAACTTGAAGAGTAGAAAGCGGCCTAGCCAATACGAAATAGCCGCCGAATAATCAAGACCCAACCAAAGCTGTCCCAACATCGCGGGGGGTGCAACCCCCCATACCGGCGAGTGATATAGGAAAGAAGCACATGTGAGGAAGTGATCGTTTGCGGAAAATGGAAGACAATAACAATACTTTCAACAGGTTGGGCCTTGTGTTTCGGATTAGGTGAAGGCCCCAGGTCTGGTACGGTATGCACATATTTGAGAAAGTGTCGTTGAAAAAAAACAAAGCAAATGGCAATCTATGGTGAAAGGCGTCTAGAATGTGTATGATATGATACCAAGCGGGTTGACCTATGTGATTACTCGGCCTTTAAGGGCAAAGGTTTGGGAACGATGAAAACGAGTTCCGAAGATCATGCCCGGTTCCCGCCATTCCTTCTTCTTTCTCCGCATTGCACGACTTTACTGAAACATTTCCTGGGCAGAACGGAGAGGAGTTTGATACCTTGACAAACCTTTCACCCCTCCCCAGGGCTTTGCGCCTTCTACTCACAAGTCTCTATAATGGTATATGCTGCCGGAGCATAGACAACATGTGTCCGGTGCTGATCCGTACTCCTATCAGATGATACCGATCCCTGCAAGGCTCCATTATGGAAGAGATGTAGCTGAAAGTTGTAGGTAATTGTCGTAGGAATATTGATGTAGGTGAAGTATTATGCCAAGGCACTACAAAGCTAGTATTTACAATACAACTGGGTTTAGAAACCAGATATAAAAAATTAAAAAAAGTCAAATTAAACATTGCGGGGGATGGTGGGACACCCCCCCTAGTCTTCAAAACTCCCTCAGAGGGAGGCATCACATGATGCAACGGGCCTAGTGCCATTCTATACATTATACTTCGCACCACACTGGACTGGAACTCGTGCCCTTTTCATCATTTTCGAGTCACTCGATCACGAGAATTTACCTGAATATTGAAAACCGAGTGCAAGGAGCGCTAACCCTACAAGTAAAAGCCTTACAGGCACCGAGATGTGGCGGTAGAAGCAGTCACAATGTAAACCCCTCAGGGGTCTGAAGCTTGAAGTGGGTCATCATCTGTCATGCAGATCGGGTACGAAGATCATAAAAACCTCTTGAGGTCCACTATACCATCCCCGGGTTCGGAGGCGAAGGCCTCTCCTAGCAGGATGGGTTTTTGCCTGACATGGAATGGAGGTTGGCCTACCGGGCGCGGTACTGTATATTGGATCTTTTCAACCGGTCTCAGCAACTCTGTTTGTTTGCCAAACTAAATGTCTCATGGGCTGAGGGGCTGACTTCAGCTATTGACCTGACAGCCATGTTGGTAAAGTTCTCATATCTTTTGCTTGAGCCTCGAGAACAATTGCCTGACTTATCAACAACGGCAGCAGAAAGAATCTTTCAGAATCTGGCAACCATTTTTCAGATATGCCTCCAAGTGAACCAGTATTATGAATTTATTTTACTAAATGGTAGGAGGGCTAGTGAAAACTTCCAAAGACTACTAGCACTGAGTCGTATGGAAGGCGCAGTTGTAAACACCAAGACAATGTTTCAACAACTCGAGGCCGGCTTGAGAACTAAGGTTCAAAAAGGCACACACTGCCCCACTACCAGTGTTCACTACCATAGCTACTCGTATTGCGATTATTGTCTCATGGGCCGCCTGAAACTGTCAAATTTGTCTCAAGGCTCGCTAAGCCTACCGCATTCAAATCTGCCAAGAGCGCCAGGTCATTCTAGCCATGGGACCAAGTTCAGCAAGCAGCTGCCAAACCTGACCCCAGGGTTCCCTGAATCCGACCGTCCCAGGCGGCCCATGGGATAGCATGGGAATTATTGGCTCATCTCAGAATGGAGGGGTTGAGTTACACAAGGGGGGGGAACCCCGGTGGTTCATGGTGGGATACTTGTACCACAAGATTTAATCTGCCCTATGACTGACTATCATACCCCACCACGAGCACTCCCAGCTGATCAGCAAAACCATATCTCAACTCCGCCCTCCGATGACGACCACTACCACCTACCGAATTCGGTATGCGCCCAGCAGCTGAAAAGAGAAAGTGTTCTAGGCCGCCGTGGCTGGTATCATGAAAAAAAACTATCGGAGGCCAGCTATGCTTATCGATAGTATTTGCCCTATAACTCTGATTGTGCTCGGGAGTACTGTACCGGCGGTTGGATTCGCGGCGAGATAGCGATAAGCAATAGACACCCCAGAAACGAAAATACCTGATAATACTGTCATAGTAAAGGTGAGAGATGCGACCGAGGGGAGGAGGTATTAGGGTTCCGGGTTTAGTGAGCCTTTCACAGTGTTTTAGTCGACCCTGTACTCTGTCCCTTGGACTGCTAGGACTTTTTCACAGCCGCAGAGGCTCACGGCTAAAATGGCACTTCCCCGGTGGTGTCCCGCAAAATTTTGGTCCATTGGCTCACAGCTCGATTGATCTCTTGGTGAGTATCGCGGGAGTGCGATAATTCCCGCAAAGTGCTGATCTTTCCAATCTTCAACAGGGCAAAGCTAGGCCAAAGGAGGCAAGGTGATCGATAGAATGCTGCAAACGATATTGCAATAAGGTTCTAACGGCTAGAAGATACTTATGCCATAGCTTTATAGTGGGCGGGGGGCATTGCGGCTCCACGTTTCTGCAATATAATACGCTACAGCCTCACCTGAGGGACACAGTATCGCGAATAGGAGAGGTTTATGAACATGAGTCGCAAGAGAGGCAGACACTGAAGGGATTTAGGGGGGGAAGGGGGGGGGGCTCATTATATAGGATAGAGATGAGTCCGACCCTGTAGGCGGACTTAAAGCCTACCGTAGCCCTTAAGTAAGGGCGCGATAAAATGCAGTTAGGTAGACAAATAATTATCTCTGCCATGTTGGCGGCGTTTGAGGCGAATTTGTGGTCACGGATAATTTTGATACAGACTAGACTTTCGTGATGGCCCTTCTCATCTCACAATGTACGTGAGATGGCGGCTCCCACGAAGGCTCGGTTTCAGAATCACAGGCGGCGGTTTTGGTGAGGAGGTGGCGAATCGGAAGGGGGAGAAGGTCTTCTGTGTTGACGGCGGTTTAGTGGCCTGTATTTTTGTGCAATATGGTACAGTACCCGTGCTGCACAACACGTAAAATCCAGCCCGGCCCACACTTCCGCGAAAGATCACTGGTCGGGCGAAACCTTATCCCGACGCCGAGGATGCGGTTTATGCAGCCGCCCAGTCGGAAGCTTCGTACTAAGAGATGCCCTTCGCATGTTGGTGGGAAAAAGGTACCTTTTGAAACAGTGCCCTGGTTAGCGTGGGGTCCTGTTGTTCCTTTCTTCTCCTGTTGCTCAAGTTACCCCTGGCTCCATGATCAGGCGAATAGGATATCATGAGATAAAAAAAAACTCGCATGAAAAAAAAAGGGAAAGGGAAAGGGAAAGGGAGAGAGGGAAAGGGAGAGAGGGAAAGGGGAGGGGAGGGGAGGGGATGCCCGCTGGGTATTCGCTAAAGAAGGATGAGGGAGTATCCATCCTACCGGTATTTGCTTATTTGCTTGCCGGAATTCTCACCAGCACTGAGCAGACCCAATGTAGTGCCATGTGCTTTTTCTGCTCATCCCTTACTCGAGTACTCGTACAGTACAGAGACATGCATCGGGCTGTTGGGGCTAAACATAGCCACACATGAGAAGATGGGTATAGCCGCGACAAAAGTTTCGACACTTTTTCCTGAACGACCCAATTTCATAGGAGGAGCCGAGACCGGCTGCAGGAAATTGGTTCACTCGAATGCCAGCCCGGGAGGAACTACCGGTGCCAGTGCTGCATATGGTGGCGCTTGCAAGAATGTGTTATCGCGGAGTTCCGCGGCGGCTGTTCAAACCCACTAGACTCTAGTACTCGAACTGTATTCATCTCCGGAATCGTCCGAGCTCATATATCAAACGCGCTTGTGCGCTTATAGCGATTGCTGCAGTGTCCCTTGCTTCTAAGCTCGCGCTTGATGCGACCGTCCAAGCCAGTTGGTGGGGATACAGCGTTGTGCCGCCCTCACCAAAGACCCAACGGGGACAAAGGAATGCCCTTACAGTACGGTAGCATAGTGGACGCATATCGGTAGAGTCCCCAATGTGCTTTTGGAACATTGTTGGTTTTACCTATGATACTAATTTACGGGGGGCTAATTCTCCCTATGATACTATTAGCGAGGCTGAGTTATTCCCCGGGGTCAAGGGTTTCCTCTAATTTCTAGAATGGTTAACCATCATATCGTTCGGTGCGGTCTGTCGCCATAGCTCGGGTACAATAACTCGGAGTCTCAGAAGTGTATCCAGGCAGGGTGACCCCGCATCTTCCTAAACACGCGCATGATATCTCTTATCAGGGGCTGAGGAAGTGTGTGGATGGCGGGTATGTTGGAAATTTCGTCATTTGACGAAAATTTTTGTCGCCGGGTATGGTGCTGCACTACCGGCGGTTTGCGATCGCGGACTTTGAAGGGCTGTGTGAAAAAGCTTAGCTATTGCTGCAGTATGGCTGATTCGCTTTTTGAGGCGTAGACTGGATGTCTTGGATTTTTCCTTCTCCACCACCCACCTCCCCCGCCGGGCCGCACGAGCTGAAGTGTTTGGTTGGCTGGCGATGCTCTCGCTAAATGGATGTGCATAGGTGTGTGTGTCCTTTGCACGGTCTGGAACTGGGAAAAGTGAGGGTCGGTGCGGATTTGGCCCACTCCATCCGCCCAACACTATTATCTGCTCAAATGGACAATACAAACGGCAACTTGACTTATTGGATTATTATTCCGGGCTTTATTTCATCAAGGGGAACACGTTGCTAAAGAAAGGCCAACAGCCGCCCGGTCAGTGTGATGAACTGTATGACTCCTTCACTCAATCATTTGAGTCAAAATTGGGATCAAAATCTCACGCGACCAATATTTTGGGCCGCCTTTCGATGGGGCTCTTTGGGCATTGTATGCGTATGCTAGTGCGAATACTGCTCATGCGAACGAACACAGTCTGGTCTTGTTTGTGGGCAAGGTAGTGACGGAGAGCAAGGTCACCTATCAAATCCTGTCCCCTTACATAAGGGGCATGCTATCTGTGGCTGCCACTCGGCCCCCAGAGAAATCTGGCGTCTACGGTCCTCTGCTGCGCTCCCCGATTGTGCTTCTAGGATGCGCGCCGCTTCGCTCATTCTCTGGGTTTGCATTTTGCAACAACCACACACACAAGTCTCTTCTGTACGACGGGATGCAGCATGCCTGCTTTTCCTTGTATGGCGGGGGTGTTGTGGGTGGAACACAGCCTCTAGTAGGGTATCAACTGGCGGGGGTTGCAGCAGTGCAGAGCGCACGGTCCAACCCGTACAGGTACCGTTCCTGGTATATAAAGCCCTGGGGTCCGACTTGGTAATCGCCTTTGATATATTCACTACACTACTACTACTACTACTACACTGCAAAGTCGGGGATACACAGTTCGCACTATCAAAAAAGAAACACATCGATAAATAGAATACTTTCCCTCTCGGCCAGCATCACACGACTGCATTCGTCACACGGATAGCTTTTTTTTTTCACCAGCAAAAAGACTATATAAACACACTATATCCCCCGTTCTCCCTTCTGATATCCGCCGTCAACACCTTTCATCCACCATCCACCCTCTCATCCATCAAACCATTATCCACCCACCCACATCACCCACACCATCGCAGAGCTAAGCACCCCCAAACAAAACTTCACAATGCCTCTGCCCCTCTGCTTTAGCAGTGTCCAGTTTGACCTTGACGCGGAAGCGGCTGCCCGCCCTAGTCGGATCATCATTGAAAGGTCCCGGACAACTTCCAGCCGCAAAGTCTCGGTGCCGGTGGTCTACCCTCCTCCCCCACCAATCTACCCTTCACCGGATCGATACGGCCTGCAGTGCACCCACACAGAGACGCAAGTCGTCCTTGCAGAGCCACAAGAGCGGGCGCCGGAGCCTGCGCAAACAATACTCAACATCAACATCAATCAAGCGGCCTCTGAGATTGCGGAGGACCTGGCAAGGGAGAACATGCTGAGGAACCAAGTCGCCACGCTCGAGAACTCCTTGGAGGAGCAACGGAGGGCGAGAGCGAGCGAGGAGAGTTCAAGGTATGAGAAAGAGGTTCGAGAGATTTACAAGGAGCGGGAGTCAAGGCACCAGTCAAGGTCTAGGGGAGGAAGCAGGGAGTCGAGGTCCAGAGAAGTGCATAGGGAGTCGAGGTCGAGGGAGGTCTCTGTGGGGTTTACGGCGGAGGAGGCAGCGAGAGAGAGAATCTCGCACGAGTATCGTCACCGATCGAATTCCCTGAGCAGGATTGCCTCCCCGCACGGCTCCGGCGACAGGTTGATGATCACGGAGCGCTCCCCCCGCCATTCTGGCGATAGACTGATGGTCAGCCATACAAGACATCGCAGCCATGAAATCAGGGGGCACAGATGCTCCCTCTGCAACCGCCATGGTCACGAGTCTGCCGAGTGCTCAGAGGGCGAATCAGACCTTATCCGAGTCCCTGTTAGACGAGTGAGGTATTGGCAGGTATAAATCGCCTCTCAAATCCCGGGCGGTCATGATTTGGAGAGCGGATTTCTACACCATTTTCTTCCCTTTCCTTCTCCTTTATTCTAGTGTATGCCCCTTTTCTCTTCCTTTTTCCTGCTTTTCATTTTTGCGACTGAGCTTCGTATTTTCATGAGAGATGCCTGTCATGAGCTGGTTTTGTTTCGTCATGTCCTTTCATCTGGTCCATGGTTTTTTACGTGCAAGAGGTAGTTTAGCTTGTTTGAGCTTGTTTCTTTTTTCCTCTAGGGTTGGATAAACATTTTTTTAAATTTTGCTCGGTTTTAGTTTTTACTGCGAATCCAGGTCTTGGTTTTTGTCTTATTCATTTCGGGCTCTGCAGTGAAATTAAATTTCATGTAAATCGTGTAATATTATCATATCTATCGTACAATGTTGCGCAGTGACTGCGATGCTGTATCGCCTTTTGCAAAAAGGAGAGAGAAAAAGAAAAAAAGACTAAACTAGAAAAAAGAAAAGAAAAGAAAATTCGCAAGTAATAGCGCAACTTTTGTACAACTTTGCTACCCCCCTCTCCTTGTGAGACGCTTTCTAGAAGTACAACTCGATTAGTTAGTAAGTACCCTAGGAGCACAGTGAAAAGGTAAGTTGAGGCCCCTTGCCGACCTCATATCAGTACTCGAGTACCGTATGTACCACTACCCGAGTAGTACAAGCGCAGTAACCTAGATACCAAATGATAACCACCCCGTGCAATGTTTCAGTCATATAAATAGCCTAGTCCACCCCCCCGTTTCACCCCTCACGCGGAGCACTCCGGTAGGGTGAGGTTTCTTACGCGCAATACTCTGGAATATTTTATACGATAGAGTTGTTTCTTCTCCTTTTTGAATATTGCATTGGTAGACACCCTCCCTGGTAAAACAACTGAGACGGCGATGGGTGAGGGCTGAGGATATGGTTTGGATCATGGCGGGATCATGGCGTGCCGTATCGTGAGAGGATATCTTACGAGTAATTTCAGCTTACACGAATTGTGATAAAGGGGAATGATCCAAACCCGTGCTGTCTAACATTTGAGCGGGGGGAGGAGGGGGAGGGGATGGTGAAAAAGCAAATATTGAAGAGTACGAGGAAAAAACAATAAGTCAGTTGCTAAAGCGGCCGCTTAAACTTGCCGGCAGAGCATCTAAAAATTCGTGCCGATGCTGTAGCTGCGAGGACTTCGGCTGGCAGACATAAAGAGGTGTGTCTTAAAGCATTATCTTGCCAAAATGTGCGGGGTTCTTATCGAGTGACATCTTGTGATCAAGTTTGATTCAGTTTGACCCTCCCTGGGGTTGTACGGCACTGCGGGGCAAGACGTCAAAATGGTACGCACCCGATATCGTAAAACTCTGCGCCGCCGCCCAAAGTCCTCTTTTCAACTTCGATATGGTGTGCACCGATCTAGGAGAACATACTTGTGAAAAATGCGCAGTAGAAACTCCCGCCGGTGGGACGAGTGTTCCGATAGCGGAGAGTGTGTGTGTGGAACGGGATGCTCAGCTTGGGGGTGGAGATACCGCCTATTAGAGGAATAAGCGAAGGGGTGGTGAGGAGGGGCTGGGAAGGAGGAATGGGACGGTTAGTGTGAGGTGACAATCGAACAGGTTGGTTCGAGTCTTGGAGAAATGTTAGAGGAGCAGGAGCCAGGCAGCGGTGTACACTGGGGATTGTTAGTAACTGGAGAAGAGAAAAAAGGATATAAAAAGGCGGATTACTAAGGAGGTAGGCTAGAGTAAGTGAATAGTTTTATTGTGATATATATGGGTCACTAGGATAATTTTTCCGTTCTTGATGCTTGATATCCTGTCCCGGGGGGGGGGGGGGGGCATACCCGGCCGGTGCCCCCACGATGGTGATCACCGCAGAGGTCCAACAGAAAGTAGTGTCGCTGCCCGGAGTCCTAAAGGCTAGTCTGGGCAAGAAATAGCATGGATGATAACACTGATTCGGCGATGCAGGAGACAAAGCCAGCCCTGCTGGAAATAATAATTTACCTATTGTGGTAGTGGAAATAACTTGCCCTTTTGGGTAACGTTTTGCTTCACTACGCACCGCTGTTAGCTTGGTTTATGGGGTGTGATAATATTATGATATATTACTAGCCAAGAAGCACAATAGTATGTACGCGTATGAATATTACCCCTAGGGTTTGTAAATGTCGCCGAAATGACGTTGCCCAGGGCTGGTAGGGCAATAATCACTGGAAGTGCGCGGGTCGAGACGTTATCCCCTAAACATCTATGTATCATAGTAGTTTCGCAGGGGCTGGTCTTTGATATTGTTTTCTTTGCTTTTCTTATTAGAAAGGGCATTTGTAAATTTATGGAAAGTTTTCCTGAATTTGTCAGTCGATGCCAAGTGCTTTTACTGGCGATTTTTTAAAGTCTCTGGCATGGTATACAAATAAGTGATTTGGTTACGAAATAGCTGATGGCGCCACTCGCGCTAGATTTTGTGGGAACCACGGTAATCTAGGCTCAAGAGATGTAACTCACGTCCCGGAGACTTTAGGAAATCGCTCGTAGAGGGGCTGGGGCTATCTTACCCACTGCGGTCGCATCGGATTTGGCTATGTCTGATTTTGGCACAGCCGCGAACTTTAAAATGTTGGTTTGGCGGTCGTGGATGGGGGTGAGGGGCATCGTAATATGGAGGTAATATCGACAGGCGGGTGTGATAGTCGCCGCTGTTACCGTAATAGGTACCGTAAGCTTTGCTGTTTGCTGCGGGTTGCTGACATTACCAAGGGCCTTCACAATAGGCTCCTTAGTCCGATCCCACCAAAGCGGTGGAGATAACTTGATATGGTAGTAACATAATTTGGGGTTCTCCCAAACTCTGTAGGATGGGATCAAATTTAGTATGGTAGAAGTACAGCTCATCGCATTGCCCTTCGAACGCATTTGTAATGCTGTTGGACTTCTCGTGGATTCTGATTCTTTCTGGGGGATGCGATTGCGGAAGACACAATTAGTTGTAAAGAGTGGCCATTTTGAAGACCCCAGCGCATTGTTTAACAGTGTATCCTATTTCAGCATGAAGGGGTGTGGTAAGCAGGCAGCGGCAGGTCGGAGCTTCGGCGGCGGCGGCCACACGCAGTTCCTAAGGTGTAGGAAATGGCTTTCCTGTCGCTGGAGGGATGTACCGACAGAAGGTGCTGGTATTTCTTGAGGAGTTCCCGAGTAGGGCCATCTTTACCAGGCACGTGCAGTTCGTGGGGTATTTAGGACGGGTGTCTATTCATTCGAACTACTGGATTATCGGCATAGAGGGTGATGTGCTAAGATGCCTCCCTAATTGAAATCCCAAGGGGGGTTGTCTGCACTCTAAGCGGCGTCCCATGCTTTGTGATTTGAGCGGTCCATTGCGACTACCTGGTGTAGGGAGTAGTTTTTTGGGAGATGGATTTTGAGCGGCCTAATGAGGTCAATCCTATCCGGGTTGGTGTAATTGGATCGGTGAAGGCAGTTGGAGCGGTACATGGGGGTGAGTGAATCAATGCACGGGGCATTTGGAGAACCCCTGTGTGGGGAGATATTGTGTCGGCCGTGGAGAAGGAGTCTTGCACATGGAAATTGAGAGACTGTTTTGAGATTTCTAGAAAAGAAATGGGTCCGTCGGAGCTTTTTCCTTTCTCGTTCCCTTTAGGTGCTTGCTTCGTTCCTCAAGTAAAAAGATTCTATTGTATGATACTAGCACAGTATGTGCTCCCCATCGCAGTGGGTGGAGGCGGTTCACGTCTCGTTTCGAGGGTGGAAGTTCGGCGATGGCGCAACCATGCTTGAATATTTGTTAGCCTAACCTATAGAATAGCGGGGTGGGGAGAAATTAAGTTAACTCGTGTTATCTGATTTTTGGAAAGTGAATTCGAATCATGGCATACTGTCCTCGAGCTTGCCAGTACTCTACGGTACTCTAGCGGACAATGTGTCTACCACCCATAGCCTGCCAAGCAAGAAAGAGCGCGAGACAGCCGTCTCTCTGATAGAAGAATTTATAAACAGCAACCGAGCCATACGCTGTAACAGGCTGTGGAATGGAAAAAATTGGAGAATTTCAGGCACCTCGGGGGTATACTGGGTGACCTGTGGGGATGGCAGGCCATCTCGGGGGTTGGTTCGGATTCCTGGTTTGCGAATAAGTTTCAAGTCAGGCTCCTGACAGTGAAAGCGGGGAGGCGATCACCGTATGGACGGGATGTGACGCGAACTGACGCGCGGGAACACGGGTGAGGCCTGTTCGATTGGCTGATGCTGTAGAGCCGCACAGTTTTCGGGGCAGAAATTTCTTATCAACCAATAGGTATAATAACTTTATGATACAGTATTATGATACCGGTACTCGAGTACCTGTATAATACTATAACTCACGGTATGATATATCATACAATTAAGTTAGGGCAACCCTAGCCACATCACCCGACCTTTGAGACCATGATCGCATCTGGAGTGAGTGGATTTGGGAAAATCAGCTGCATAGGGCTCGTGTTCATATTGAACCACTTGTTGAATGTTTCCTCGCCGACTTAGGTATACAAGAACGATATCATATCATACTGTAACCTATGATATAGTATACCATCCGTGCCGGCCCTGCCGTGTGCTCATGAAGGACAGATGAAGCCCGGGATCTTGGCCTTTTCACCTGTGAAAGATCTGAAGGATATCGTAACAAGTATGATATGGTGGGAGAACCTCCCTGTCAGTTTCAAAGGAGGTAGCCTCTTCCCAGCGCCGGAATGAATCCCCACCGTGAGCTTCAAACCTTAAGGAATATATAACTATTCTGTGTTTTATTCCCCACCATTTTTCCACCATAAAAACCCTCAACTTCAGTCTATCATACCCAAAACCGGGGGTCTCACATCAGTCGGGCATTCGCCGGGTGACGTATGGTAGCTCTCTGAGCCAGTATTGCAAAGAAGGCCTTTGATGATCGAACCCGGGGGGTTAGAATGGGGGGGGATTGAATCGGGGCTTCTGAAAATGGGGATTG
>Ga0307513_10000092_pt1 | contig 128548 bp, 154 predicted proteins | sample 15_EM_MG_FD_202174 | JGI IMG/M metagenome (GOLD analysis project Ga0307513, IMG submission 202174) | Populus trichocarpa ectomycorrhiza microbial communities from riparian zone in the Pacific Northwest, United States - 15_EM | ecosystem: Host-associated > Plants > Roots > Unclassified...
CACTGGGGGCAAGGGGTGATGGCCTAGGCTGGTACATCACAAATACATCACAAGGACATGGACAAAGTACCAGGCAAAAACCCACCTGGTACATCTCAAGTCCATTCAGAATATTCCCAACCAGTTTCCCTGCAGTGTTCCTGGGTCAGGAAATGGTCAGTACATTCACAGTGTCCCAGGTCATGTGACCAGGGTGTCCCCATCAGGAACACCATGGGAACATTCAAAATTTTCCCAAAGAAAGTACCCAGAATTTTCCTGAGCGGTTCATTCAGAATGTTCCCAGTCCCTGGGTCAGGAAATGGCCAGTACATCTGCAGTGTTCCAGGTCATGTGACTGGGATGTTCCCATCAGGAACACCATGGGAACACCTTGAATTTTCCCAAAGAAAGTACCCAGAATTTACCTGAGTGGCTCATTCAGAATTTCCTTTGCAGTGTTCCCATCAGTGCAATCACAGTGTTCCCAGTCAGTAAAACTCAAAATGAACCAGAACGATGGCACCGAAATGTTCCAGAGTGGCACATTCAGAATGTCCTTGAAATTCCACCCATGGTGAACCGCTTTCAGTAAATTTTGGGGAAACTTTGGGAAAATGCTGGGTACATTCAAAATGTCCCCAGTTTTCCAGTTTCCTGAAGATGTCCTTGCAGTGTTCCCAAAGTTTACCCAAAATTTACCGAAAGCAGTTCACCATGGGCGGAATTTCAAGGACATTCTGAATGTGCCACTCCGGAACATTTCGGTGCCATCATTCTGGTTCGTTTTGAGTTTTACTGACTGGGAACACTGTGATTGCACTGATGGGAACACTGCAAAGGAAATTCTGAATGAGCCACTCGGGTAAATTCTGGGTACTTTCTTTGGGAAAATTCAAGGTGTTCCCATGGTGTTCCTGATGGGAACATCCCAGTCACATGACCTGGAACACTGCAGATGTACTGGCCATTTCCTGACCCAGGGACTGGGAACATTCTGAATGAACCGCTCAGGAAAATTCTGGGTACTTTCTTTGGGAAAATTTTGAATGTTCCCATGGTGTTCCTGATGGGGACACCCTGGTCACATGACCTGGGACACTGTGAATGTACTGACCATTTCCTGACCCAGGAACACTGCAGGGAAACTGGTTGGGAAAATTCTGGATGGACTTGAGATGTACCAGCCCAGGCCACCACCCCTTGCCCCCAGTGTCTACGCCCAGTACAGTGAGCACGCTGACCGATACGAACTGGCAAGACCTCTGCTATCACAGGCAAGGGACCTGGAGACGGAGCACTTGAAGACTCCCCAGTACACCCAGAACACCAGGCCACGTCGACTCCCAAGACTGGCTGCTCCTCAGACACAGCAGGATAGGAGGTGTACTCCAATTCGTCATCTAGGACCTGAACGATGTCAACACTTGGGCTTTCCAAGATGAAGGCACGTTACCTCGATGGGAACCTCCCTACTCCCAGACAAGCCACACTTGCAGATCTGATCCTAGAAACATTTGTTGTCAACCAGGGAATATCACCCCCAGGAAACAAACGAACCTGCAAGGCCTCAATGCGTCCACGCAACTCCATGGTGAACTTCTCCTCCTCCAACCAGAGCTTCTCAAGATCCACCAAGTGTTGGGCAAGGTCCTGGTTCTGCTGGAATACTTCCTCCACCTTGGAAGCCTGTGTCATATAGGCCGTCTCCATCTCCTTCCATTCGTTGCGCTCCCAAGTCACCTGAAGAAAAGGGTTAGTCAACGTCAAGCCAATAAAGACGTTCAACGCCCTCACCTCCTTCTCAAGAACGTCAATCCGGCTGAGCAGCCGACTCCCAATGGATGACGCGTGCCTCATCTCCAAGCTGGTTGGAACATTCCTCCCCCTCGTCGACATACCTGGCTCCCGACTCGAACATAAGTCTTGAACCCCCATGGTAATCAGGCGATCTAGGATCCTATCCCTCTTTGGATGACCGAGTCTACGGTCATTCTGGAGCCTAGCAGTCTGGATAGACGTCCCCCACAAGAAATCCTCATTATAGAGGTCAACCATGGGGTTGTCAAGATAGGAGTTGCCGTCCCCATCCAAACGGTTGATGATGCGAGTGTTCTTGGGGTAAGGGTCGATGACGTTGGCGCGAGAGTGAGGGTACCTCCCCTGGTCGGTACGAGAGACGGACACCTCGTAGATGCGATAGGTGTTTTGGGTGATTCTAGGCATGGTGACGAGTAATGAGAAGATGAGAAGTTGGCTAAAGGAAGCTAGGTTTGGTGGTTTTGGAAGACGAGCAGATGATGAGTTGGCACCCTAGGACGCCCTCCTTTTATCCGCCTCTCCCAAACCAGAACACGTCACACTTGATCCCATCAGTCCCCCTGACGACAATGGTGTCACTTTCTGTTCTTTTTCTTATTGGTTATTCTCATGCTTCTCAGCTCCTCCTTTGTCATGAAATTCTCATGACCCACTTTCCCTTTGTCCCAATTTTCCCATGACCCACATTCATTCCGATTGATGACTCATTATGACTTTAGGTCATCCTCCTGACTCAGCGTTACTCGTCACTTGTCACAGGCCACTCTGGTAGTATATAAGGACCTCAGATAGTGCTTGTATTTGTTAGTTTTGTTATTACAGGATTTCCTCTGCCTGAAGACCTTCTTTGGACAAGTTCAGAGACTACTGTAAGAAACAGGACATCAGGCCTGTTCTCTTCCACTCTATTATCTCCTCCCTTCTACCCTCATTGCTCCACAAAGCTTCCTCAGCCCATTTGGCTCAGTGTTCGCTCCCCACCAGCATCGGAACTCCCCTTAGGTTTGAAGACCTCTATCCTCATTTGAGGCTCATTGTTGTCTCTGTCCTGCAAGGGCAAGCTACTCAAGAACTGGTTAGTGACTCATAGTGAAGAGTCGTCTCCTGGAGTGGTCTAGGCGCAGAGTGGCCCTGACAATGACTGAAGGAGAGTCGCATAGGTCCAGTCTAGGTGAGAAGTGGACATCTTTCCTGGAGTTTCTGATGTAGGCGATGACATCAGGGTAGGGATCCAGGATGGTAGGGAGGATGAGAGTCCATTTGTGGTTGTTGATGGTGCCTATTTTGTCCTGGTTCATCTTGGTGTCTATTCCTATCCATCCCCACCATGGTTCAAGAACCATGACTATATCAGCTGTAAGGCAAGGGTTAGCAGACAAAATGGAAGGAGTGTTCGAAGACCACGGTAAATAGGAGTTGAGAAGAGTGTGCATGGAAATATTAGACTTATTAACATTCTGGAAAACAAATTGAAGGGGAGGGGAAATAGCTTGTTGGAGAGATTGAAGAGAAAAGGATTCTAAAGACTGGGAGGGGAAAAGTTCAGAAGGAAGAAGATCTGGTGTTTTGATTATAGGGAAAAAAGAGTCCAAATGGTTGAAAAGGGCAGATAAATTATCTACTGGATCAGTTGTATCGTTCATGAAGTTACAGGGGCAAAAGATTCAAACTGAGGGGGCACGGAGTTGTTGGAGTGGTTGGGATTGGACTTTAGCTGGTATGGATGGCAGTTCTGGCAGAAAGAGGAATGGGAGAGGATGGTCTGTCCTGCCATATTCTTTTTGTGGGCTCTGGCAACGGTGATGGCGTTGTCTCTTCCTTTGCAGGTGTCGCTTCCTACTCAGCAGTTGGTCTCACTGCAGCATGGGCATTTGAAGTGTATGCAGACTCATGCTGGATTTTCGATCTTGGTTTTGGGCTTGCCTGATCCAACACACTTCTGGCAGTTGATGTTGTGCTGCTTCTTGTTGTGTTTGGGGGAGGAGCAGATCAGGCATACAATGTTGCATTTGGTGTGTTCTATGCCATACTTGTAGCATTGGGAGCATGTTGACCTTCTCTTTCCAGAAGTTGGGGTAGACTACACATCTGAACATGTAGTAGCAGGCTTGATTGACGATATTTCAGCCTATGTTACCATCAGTGTTGTCAAATGCAAAACTGATGGTGCCATACTCCTCTGTCTGGAGGAAGGTATCAGGGGTTTGAGCTGTCATGAACTCAAGATTTAGTTAATCAAATCAAACAAATCACGATTGAGATTCGTGACATAAAGAGCAGGAGGAAAGGCAACATTGATTTCACAAAAAGTAGTAATACAATCAATACTCGCAACCACAGACAGAGTGGTCTTCTACAAGAATGTCATGAAGAACATGACGAGGGTGATGTATGCTACGAGGACAGTAATCAAACTGTCCATCAATCACCTGACAATATGAATACCCAAATACATTGTGTTTCAACTCAATGCCTTTCTCCAAAAGAATCCACCTCATCGCATCCACTGCATCCTGAACACCATCCCTTATCACCAGATAATGGAATTCCTTCAACGATGCCTTCAAAGACTCCTCCTTGGACAACTTCACCAAACAATCCCAAGTCTCCTGAGATTGGGGGAGGCAATGTTGCCAAGGATGAGGAGAATGATCCTCCTTGAAAGACGATGGTGAAGTCCTCTTGCGTCACGTCCGGTGATGGACCTGGTGCTGACTGTAGGAAGGCGGGAGTGTGGTAGACACTGTTGATGGAGGAGGAGACAGACTGGAGTGAAGGGACAGAAGAGGGACTGTCTGGTCCAGTCTCTCCCTGAGCAATATCCAACTCATCAACGACGTGGCACTCGCAACATCTAAAGGGAGGGGCGAGACCACAGGAGGAGAGTGCCCCAATCTGAGTAAGCAAGTGACCAATGGGAGCCCAATGAGTTTCCACGTAATGCATCAACAAAGTGTGACACATCACTGACTGCATTTGAACCTGCTCTACGTTGGACGCCAGGATAACATAGTTCTTCTTCAACTGATGATTCATCCTCAGAACCCCTTCCAAAGAATCTTCCAACTCCACAATATGGGCCTGATGTTCGTCCATGATAGAAATGGCCCCAGAATGAAGTTGACCGGCAACTTCTTCATTCATTCTAATAGCAATCACCTCCAAAATTACCTGAGGTAATTCCATGGGTGGATGTTGGTAGATGCATTGACCAGCACAATAAGACAGATCAATCTAATGTGAGGGTAAGCTCATGATAAATCCATGAATGCTTCACCACACGTACCAGTTCACTTGGATCTGACTCATAGAAATCCCCATTATCCATACCCCATACTTCGTTATAAGAAGCAGAGGGAGTAGGGAAAGTAATGGTAATAGGCATGTTGGTGAGGAGGATAGTGTTGGCTGAAGAGAAGAGGTAGTGGTAGTGATCAATAGTGGAAGAGGAAAAGTGAGATGGGGGGGAAAACCAGCCATGGGATCAAGTATAAATAATAAAAGTGCATGAGTTGGCCTCTGGTCTGGTTAACACTGAGGCTTTTCAACAAGTGTTGACTCCACAAATCTAACCTTATATCTCTGATCTCTGGGAGGGGAAAGGGGGAGAGGAAGTTGGGGTTGGGATGAGATGTAGGCAACATACACTAGCAGGAGACTCCTGCTAAGTATGTTAGTATAAGGGGTGAAGTGGTTTATTGAGAGGTATCCAACTCACTGGTTGGAGTAGAGGTTACAGAGAAGATTGAGGATAAGGGGAAAAGAGAGCCAGAGGGGCTCATCCTTATATACTCCCCAATCCTAGTTACATGACTCCTACTTTACTGTGGCTATATCTACTCTTCTCTTGGAAGCGTCTAATAATGAGTCATGAGGAATTCTCTAGAACATTCTGTTTGTTTCTCTGGGAACATTCTCCTGCTTCTTTTCTGATTGATGGTGAGGCTGTGATGGTTGCTTCTTTGATGGGGCTGTGACTTCTTAGAAGCTTTGATGGTGTTTCTGGGAGAAATCCCTGGATTTAAAACTCCCCTCCAATTATGGCTTCTTTTAGTTATATTTGATGGAATGATCTGATGGAATCTAAGATCCAGTGCTTCAGGGTTAGGGTTTTCTGTCCCTATTATCAACCCTTTTCTTCCCTAGATCAAGGAGCCCCTTCCCCACCCTTCTTCTCCACCGCCGAACACTACTTTGAGTGGTGTTCCATATATACTCATCAACCTTTGGCTATAGTACACTTTCTAGTGCACCCAGCCTATCATACTGATACCCCTCAAATTCTCATTGTTCCTCATCCAGTTTATAACTGTGAGTCTTGCGTCATCAGTTGGTGGGACTTTCTAACTGCTCTCCCTGGACAACTCATTGCCTGGTTGCAAGGAGTTTCTGAGTTACATCATCAAGAAGAGAGTTTTTGGTTATTCACCCATGCTCTTACAGATTTCACTGGTGACTTCTGAAAACCCATCTACCCCTATGATTACACAAGTCTCCTAACCTGCGACCATCACACGCCCCTGTCCTTCCCCTCACCCCAAACCACCCTTTACACACTACACCTCTGGTGTCAGGGTTGGGTGCCTGCTTACTATTCGCTGGGCACCAGAGGTGTAGTGTTTGAAGGGTGGTTTGGGGTGAGGGGAAGAGGAGGCGCGTAAGAGGGTCTGAGATTCAGTGAGCGATGGTCGTAGGGGTGGACAGGTTTCCAGAACTTGTCCACAAAGTCGGTGAGGGTGTGAGAGAAGAGCCAGAAACTCTCTTCTTGAATGTGGAAGTCGGCAACAGCTTGTAACCAAGTGACGACTTGTCTAGGTAGAGAGGTAGGGAAGTCCCACCAGCTAACTATGCAAGACTCACAATGGAAGGTGGGGTGACGGTTGATGAGTACTTGAGGTACTTCCTGAGAGTAAGCGGGGTGGACTATAAAAGTGATTACAGTTAAGGGTTGATTAGTATAAATGGACCTCCACTCGAAATAGTGATTGGTGGTGGCGAGGAAGGGTGGGGAAGGTGCTCCCTGATCTAATGAAGAAAAGGGCTTATAGTAGGGACAGTGCACGAGCTGGCCTCTGGTCTGGTTAACACTGAGGCTTGTCAGCAAGCGTTGACTCCACAAATAAGGTCTTATGTCTTCGATCGGAGGGAGGGGGAATGGGGATAGAAATTTGGGGTTCGGAAGTTGGGGTGGTAACATACACTAGCAGGAATACTCCTGCTAAGTATATTAGTATAAGGGTAAAGGGATTTTATTTGAGTATCCAACGTACCAGTTGGAGTAGAGGATACAGAGAAGATTGAGGATAAGGGGAAAAGAGAGCCAGAAGGGCTCGTCCTTATATACTCCCAGATCCTGGTCACATGACCACTTCTTATTTGTGGCTAAGTCTACTCTTCCCTTGGAAGCATCTAATATTTAAAATAATCGTACAACTATTCTTATTGTTTTCTTAAACGGAACATCCTCCTGCTTCCTATTTGATTGATGGTTGAGGCTGCACAATGATGGGCTGTGTCTTCTGAGAAGATTGATGGCGTTTCAGGGAGAAATCCCCGGATCTATAACTCCCCTCCAATTATGGCTTGATTGGGTTATATTTGATGGAATGATCTGATGGAATCTAAGATCCGATGTTTCAGGGTTAGGGTTTTCTTTTATTATTTATACTTGGTTCGATGGCTGGTTTCTTTCTCCAGTTCACTTTTCCTTTCCCCCATCAATTGCCCACTCCTCCTCTTAAAGTTCTTCCCCTGCCTACTATGTCAATCCCCATTGATCATGTTCTTCTTGCTGCTCGTAACTTCCAGTATGAAGAGGTCTGGGGTATGGATAACCAGGATTTCTACAAAGGGACCAATGACTTGGTACGTGTGGTGAAGCCTCTAGGGATTTGTCCTGGGGTTTAACTTCATGTTGTAGATTGACTTCTCTTATCGTGCTGGTCGTCAGGTCTATCAGCAACCTCCCACTGAGCTTTCTCAGGTGGTGTCAGAGGTCTTGGTGTTGAGGATGAATGAAGAAGTTGCTGGTCAACTTCACACCAACACTATGGCAATCCAGGATGCGCAGGCTGTGTATATTTGGGAGTTGGAGAAGCAGGTGGATAGTATGCAGGCCAGTATGCAGGATATGGTCGAGAAGCACAATATCTTGGCTAGGAATTTGGAGGAATGCCAACACCAGTCAGTAATGTGTCAAGCTTTATTGACACATTACGTGGAATCTCACTGGGTTCCTATTGGTAACCTTTTGGAACAGATTGGTGGTCAGTCCATCTGCGGACTCTTCCCTCCCGCTCCTCACTACTGTGACCTCCACGATGGAGAAGCTATCCCTACGCGAGCAGATGGATCTCCCTACCCCTCTTCCCTCCCATCCCTTGAGTCTGCCTCCTCCTCCTCCATCAACTCCGTCTACTACACCCCCACCTTCTTATCAACAGCGCAAGGATCAGTGTCATTCATACCGCTAGAGGTCGTCCCGTTCATTGTACAAAGAAGATTGACCACCCCACCAACATTGTCTCCCGCATTCTCAGGAGACTCGGGACCGGCTGGCTTCTTTGACCAAGGAGTCGTCGACGAAACAGGCCTTACAGGATTTCCATTACTTGGTGATGAGGGATGGAGTTCAGGAGGCAGTGGAGGCAATGCAGTGGGTTCTATTGGAGTTGGGTATTGAGTTGGAGCACAATGTGCTTGGGTGTTCATACTGTCAGGTAGTGGATGGACAGTTTGTTTACTGCCCTCGTAGCGTGTACCACTCTCATCATGTTCTTCATGACCTTCTTGTAGAGGACCACTCAAAGTGTGGTTGTGAACACTGATTGTATTCTGTATACTGTTGAAGAATCGATCTTGATTTTCTTCCTCTCCTTTATGTCACGAATCTCAATAGTGATTTGTTTGATTTGATCAACTAGATCATGTGTTCGTGACATCTGGTGCCCAACGAATAGTAAGCAGGCATCATCCCTGACATGAGCCCAACTCAGCTCGAGGGTGAACTGGACGTTGGGGGAGAGGGTGTGGATAGTGGCCCGGACCTCTTTCATGAGGGCTTCCTTGGTCCAGACTGGGTGGGTAGGTGGTGGTTGACCAATGGAAGTGGCCTTGTCGGACATCTCATGGTCCTCAGTGGTCATGGGGGGGCAGAGAACATTCTTCAGGATCACCTTGGACCAAGGGATTTCCTTCTTGAAGGTGACTCCAGTGATATGTTGTCCGTTGTGGTCAACAGGAGTGAAGATTCTGGCAATGGTTTCGGCAGCTAAACCAATTTGTTTGATAGTAGAGGTGGGGGTGAACTTGATGGAGAGGTTTCCGTCCCAAGTCCAGATAGTGAGGACTGCCCTGACCTTGTAGAGGTCAGAACATTCCTTGTTGATGAGGTCGAGGACCTGAATGGGGTCAGGTTGTTCAGCGGCAGAGGGGCATTTGTCCTTTGGGAAGTGTAGGAGCCATTGTTCACCCAGGGGTGGGAGTTTCTTGTTCTGTAAGCAGGGGGTGAGGGGTTGGAGGCAGCAGTTGCAGCCACTTGTGTGAAAGAGACAGCTTTGCCTTTGCTGGTGTTCTTCCTTACAACATTCCACTGGTGGCCATCTATGTTGACCTGCTGGTTGTTGGTGGGAAGACCATCATTGGTGAAGTTGCTGAGGTAGGTGCCAAAGTCACCTTCAACTAGGGTGGCGTATTATGGAGTGGGGGTGGGAAGGTTTTGGGCAGGAAGACCCGGTGAAGGAGAGGGAGCTTCACCCATGTGGCAGAAAGTGGGTCTTTTAGATGGGTGGAAGCCTGGTGGATAAAGAGGAAGGGTTTTGTTGGGATTTTCAGGGTTCTGGTTGAAAATATTCCTTCCATTGGAAGTGCTGTTGGTGGCGACCCAGTCATAGAAGAGGGGAGAAGCCTCAGCATTGGTGATGGGACAATCTCTGGTGGGAGGAAGGGGGAAGTAACCAGGGCCTCTAGGTCCAAAAGCACGGTCTATGCATCATAGGATGTACTTTCGATGTCCTGGGATGCCGGGGAAAAGTCGTAGATTGTTGATGTTTCCACAGGACATGCTGTTGCTGAGGGTGTTTAGAGGACCCCATCGTGCGCAGGAAAGGAGTTGGGCCCAGACATTGAGCATGGGGGGGGGGCAATGTTGGCGACCCATTGACAGAAAAAGTCAGGGTTGGCATGAGGGTGGGGAGGTTGGATATCGTCAAATGTGGCGAGGAAATCTTGAGAAGAAGAGGGGGCGGATTGGGTTTGTTGTGTCTGCCTTGCAGGGGTGGGAGACACAGCACGTTGGGCAGGTAAGGAGACAGTTGCGGGGATTGAAACAGTACAACTGTTTTTCAAACCCAAGATGTTGCGAGAGATGGAAGAAAGGTTTTCCCATACAGGGAGCAAAGCAGAAGAGACAGCGGTGTTAACAGTGGACTGCACAGCAGAGTTGACCGAAGATTGGATAATATTTGAGAGGGTGGCAGGAGAGGGGAAAGAAGAAGAAGAAGAGGATTGAGAAGCACGGGTGAACTGAGCGTCTGGCACGTCGAAGTCCATATCATCGTTGTTGGTGGGAGGGATGGAGTTGATGTGGGCGGAGAGGTCATCAACTTTCCTGGTGAGGGATTCAACCTTTTTCAAGAGGGTCTGGACAAGATCTTCCAGGGCAGTGCCTTGGCGATTCCCGGCAGTGAGGTCCTCCTGGAGGTTGAGGATGGTGGCAGCATGGGTGTTCTGGATTTTGTTCAGTCTGTCGTGAACACCATTGAAGTGGTTACAGATGTCATTGGAGTAGTTTGCCCATGAGTCATTGTTGCTGGTACAGTAAGTCTCATGGGATTCTTGGAGGGCATAGAGGTTATGGTCAGTGACCATCTGGGACCAGGTGACTTGTTCCAGAATGTGGGTGTGATTGTGGTTCTGGGCTATGATGAACATTTCACAGTTCTGTGATTCACATTGTGCCCTGTGAATGTCATTGATGGAATGGGCGAGGTTCTGAATGAGAGTGGCACCCTCTATAGGATGTATGGGGGGGCCATTGCCCACAGAGGGGTCAATCTCGGGAACTGGGATGAGGGTAGGACCCGGCTCAACTTTTTCGATCAGGGTCATTGCCTCAGCGAAGGAGGTGGATGTGACAGCGGAGAAGATCTCCTTGATGCCCTCAGCAAAGTTTGGGGTTTCTGTGCCAACTTCAGGGGGATGGTACCATATCTAGCACCTCTTGGGAGGTGGATGTCCATGTTATTGGAATCTCGGGGTGGGTGTCCCGCAATTTCCAGGGTAGGAAGATGTCCCGTGGGGATTGGGGGGGGAGTGGTAGCGGGATCCCATCACATTAACTGCAGGTGTAGCGGGGAGGGATTGTGAAGAGGGGGTACCCCTGGCAAGGAAAACAGCAGAAGGGGGAGGACCGGGAAGGTTATCTCCTATTCGAGCAAAGTCTGCATTGGCCTGTTCCCAGGTGTGTAGGGGTGTATCGCTGTCCTGGGAGAACATGGAACGACAGATAGGCTCAGCTTGTGCAAGCTGGTTGGGGGGAGGAGGGCCTTCCATGAGGGGAGTGCGGGGGAAAACCGGATTACATATCATGGAAAGGCTGCGCTGACTGATGGACGACACACTGTGGTCACGCCTGTGCTGCGAGGTGTTGCATTTGGAGAGAGGGGTTGGGGAATGTTGGGACGAGCCCGACTTCCCGGCCTTCTGCTTGGCATAACCTTTCGCCGTAGGCGGCTTCGAGGAGCGAACAACCGAATGAGAGCAACCTCGAATGCGTTCGGTGCAGGGGGTGTCTTCCACAGTAGAGGGAAGGAAGAGGGGATCTTTGGCAATGGGAGAGGAGAAGACAGAGATGGGGTCGGAGGCCGAGCTCAACGACGGGCTACCTGGTTTGGGTTTCACCTCTCTCTCGGTAGCTGGAGAGGGTGGGGCGGAGACTTGGAAGGCCCCAGGGGGGCCAGAAGAACCAGACATAGGTAGAGGAATCAATGTAGAGTAAAGCGTGCAGTTAGAAGATGGTAGCATCAAGAAGAGGGAGGTGGTTCAGAATGGTCTGACCGGACATGTCAGGTTTGTGGGCGTGTGAATTGCCAATGGTGATGGAGTCCATCCTTTGCAGGAGGGGTCACCAGAGGGGTGGTCAGTGAGACCACGAGACGGGCACCTGAAGTGGGTGCACATCCAGGAGTCGGCGAGAGTCTTATCTAGTGGTTCACCAGAGTCGCGGCACTTCTTGCAGTGCAACTTATGGTCGTCTTCGGCATGGGAAGTGGAGGAGCAGATTGATGCAGCCTCATGTTTTCCTGATACCTAGGCAGAGACTCAGTCTAGTCACCCCATATCCTTCCTGACTTTTGGTTACCAGCTTACTAAATTTCAGCCTAGCAGTGCCCACATTTGGCTGGTAGGCCAGATCAGGTATTGTTTCTGTTCAGGAGCTCCGTCAGGAAGATGCATGGTGATTATTGTGATCTACCCGTATATTTCCCAGCGCTGACCAGTGCTGAAAGTAACCCCGACTCCAATCATACCAAATGTGAGCAGTCGACCGAGAGACCAAACACCAAACACCCCAAGCTCCCCCCCAACCGAAAAAAACACACCCAAGTCGCTGTATAGGCCGGCGGTACGCTGGGTTCCATCAATACCACTAGCACAGCTGGGAAGCCAGCTCGCCGTCCCATGTTGCTTCGACAGGGGCGTAGTTTGCATTTGTACACCACCAACACCACCAGCACCGATGGTCTTTGGAGCGAGTATTGTAGAACTCCATCCCCCCCGAAGATTCGCAGTTGCGTTTTGGTTATTTAGAACGACATTCCTTCGAAAGTTAGAACTGATGGGGGGTGTTGTTGGTCAGAGTTCGAACTCCGACCGAGACTTTCCACCACACATTCCATCGTCGGCAAACTTCCCCACTCTTCCGCTGACAACCCTTCTGCCATGAAGAAATTCTTTGGGCGCGACAAGCCAAAACGGACCATTGAGGAAGATACCCCACTTCCCCTTCCTCAGCCGTACCCTCTATCTGGCTCGAGGTCCTCATCTTTCTCCTCACTCCCATTACCAGCAAAGTCGGTTAAGTCGGATCGCGAGATAGATTCTCGATTGTTACGCAAGAAACCTCAACCCGGAGGGGTCGTTGCTGCCGTCGGTATCCTGAGAGCGCTTGATCCCCACATGGAAGTTGCTCATCCCGGGATCCCAACGGACGACCGGACCAGTCAGTACGAATCTTCTACTAGGGATGATAAGAAGGAGTGGAAGCTCTTTGGGGAGCGTAAAGAAAGGGAAAGGGATGGTGAAAGAGGGAGAAATCGCGATCGAGGGGGACGAGAGGAAGATGGACAGGCAGAACTAACAAGGATGATTGGTGTGATGAGTCCTTCAGTCGCATTGCCATTGGTTGTACTGAACGCGCGGAAGGCTATCTGACCGCGACTGCTTCGGAAGACTGGGCTCTCGTTCTGGAAGTTTGTGAACGGGCGTCTTCAGGTGAATCAAATGCGAAAGAGGCTGTCAAAGCTCTCAGACGAGAATTCAAGTCCGTAGTCCCCCCCTGCCGCACCTCCTGAGTACGATTGACCCATCGTTTCTCTTCACAGATACGCAGAGCCCCCAGCCCAACTCTCCGCTGCTCGTGTAGGTCCACCCCCACCATCTGATACACTCACTCAATCTAAGAAGTGGTATATACCTGGCAGCTTTGGGCTATAATGCTTCGCAACTCGTCGCAAGTATTCATCCACCAGTCCAGTTCCCGCAAGTTCTTGGAAACCATTGAGGATGTTTTGGAAAATCCCCAGACCGTTCCGGTCGTCCGGGAACGTCTTCTCACCGTCGTAGCTGCTGCTGCCCACATTAGTATTTCAAGTGAGCATACATGCCTCTCGTAGCCAGTTCGCGGTGTACTGAGGTAATCACTAGGAAATGATCGAGAGGGTTTTCGTGGCCTTTGGAGGAGGGTTAAACCTCCAGGGAAGCCAGATGATGTGCAGTTCTACCGTATCCTTTTCTTAAACTAGGATTTACCCACTTCTAGGGTATCCCGTTTGACCCCGACGACGCAATGTTCAACCCCCCTGTCCAACACAGGACACCCTCATCCACAGGGAATTACTTGATGGACTCGCACGTACGATGACCCTCCGCCTGCGCGGATCGAGCCTGACCTACGAACCCCTAGGACATACCCAACCCCCAATTCAACTATTCACGCACCAGTCCACAAAACCTCATTATCCCTTTGGATGAGGATATTCGACGCCTATTCCAAGAATGCAAAATTGGGCGTGGTAACGCCGCATTGTTAGCGGAGGCAGTTACCTATACAAAACCGGAGGAAATGAAGGAGAAAGAAATCGTCATCAAGGCAAGTTTTGTTTGGACCGTAATCGCACATGTATTTACCACTCACAGGAGTTTTATGCACGATGTAGATCCTCCCAGGAACTAATATTTGCTCAAATACCCTGGGCCACCTCAAGTGCCGAGCGTTCGCGCAACGACAGATTGACTTCTGGCGATCACGTTGACCACGATGATTCAAACGTTCTCGACTTGAGTAAAGATCCGTCTGAATTAACGGTAGAAGAACAGCTTCTTGCAGCCCTCCTGATTTCAAATGAAGAATTGGTCGAATCCCTACGCATGTATGATGATTGGGAAAGGGTCGGATTCGAAACAGATGCCGACCAGTGGAGCCAAAGCGATGGAATCAAGAGACCAACAGGGGTAAGGGTTTTCTTTTCATGGTGAGTGCGCTTGTTCCTGACACGCCAGCAGCACGAAGACTCAAATTATGACCGGCACTCGCTTGACGATGTGACGGATCGCTCGCGCTCTTTGTCCCCGGCTCCCCATGTGCACCGACCTGGAACTTCCCCTGGGAATACCGCTTCGATGAAATTGCAACCTGTGCCTACACACACAGGTAATATCCAGAACCTTGCCCCACCCCCACCTGCACCTCACGGTCCTCGGCTGCCCTCACCCAATCAACCTCGATCCAGAACCCCCTCGCCCCAAAGGTCAATCGGGGATATCACCACGCGTTCAGGCTATACAAGTGGCGGGCGAAAGTCCCTGTCTGAAACTGGTGACGACAGCGATGGATACGACATTGTTACCCCCATCGGTTTAAGCGAGAAGGCACTGGGAAAGAGAAGGGTTGTTGAGGAGGATGACCGTATGTACCTCACTCTCCTTTTGTATCACTGATGAATGATGCTGTTAACAGGCCTCTCCGATGCCGGCGACAGTTTCTTTGGACAAGACCAAGTTCGAGCAGGTTCCTCCGACTCCCTCAATCTTAGTCCCGTTGATGGCCACAGGACACCTTGGCATCCGGTGGTGCATTATGTGTATGATGCCGCTGCAGAGCGCACGCAGCAAAGGATCAATTCACGGGTGACAGCGATGGTTAATCAAGTACATTTATAAGAGTGCGAAGTTGGATTTTGGGATATCTGTACGCCCCACTGTGGATTTTGTATCATTTGTTAGGTTATTATTTTACGGTTACGCCACGTGACCACGCCGCGTAATGTACCTCGGCCTGTGATCTCAATCAGTCGCCACCCAGGCTGCCACCAGTTCTGCGATGGGCGTTCCTGGGTTATGGGATGTGAGATTTCATCATGCCTCGTTCTTGTCTTTGGGCTCACATCCCCTCAAAGCTACTGCGGCCCGCCGGCAAGCGGCGTTCTCTTACCAATCTTGCCGTCGTGGATGGCTTCGAGCACAATGTTGAGGGTGTCCGAGGACTACGCATTGGAATCGATGCCAGCATTTGGTTTTATCACGCCGCATACGGACGCGAAGGGGAGAACCCGGAGCTGAGAACTCTCTTCTTCCGGTGTTCTAGGTTGCTCGGCGTCCCCCTACTGCCTCTCTTCGTGTTTGATGGCCCGAAACGCCCTTCGATCAAACGGAACAAGAAGATCTCTGGGAAAGCACACTGGCTGACGGATGGTATGAAGAACATTATCGAGGCCTTTGGCTTTGAATGGCACGTGGTGAGGGTTTTCTCTCGTGTGTCACTCGTGATGAACCTACATAGTATCCAGGCTCCAGGCGAAGCAGAAGCAGAGTTGGCATTTCTCAACCGAACTGGTGTCATTGATGCAGTTCTCTCCGACGACGTTGACACCTTCGTCTTTGGGGGAACGATGGTGATTCGCAAGTGCGTTTCGTCTTCTTATCTACCGCACTTCTATTGACACACCTCAGCCCAAGCAGTTCCTTGTCAGGAAACCGTCCACACTCGGGGGCCGGTTCCTCAATAAAAGACGATGGAAACCACGTGGTTGCCTTCAGGGCGAGCGAGTTTGACCTTCCAGAAATCAATCTCACCCACGGCGGTCTCATCATCATTGCTCTTCTGAGTGGTGGGGATTACCACCAGGCTGGACTGTCCAGATGTGGCCCCAAAGTGGCTCATGGCCTCGCAAAATGTGGCTTTGGTGACAGCTTGTTATCCGCCGCGCGCACTCTATCCAGAGAGGGTCTACAAGAGTACCTGATCGCCTGGAAAGATGATTTAGCAGAAGAACTCCGTACCAACTCCCGCGGTATCTTGGGCAAAAAGCATGGGGCTTTGTCCAAGGCTATCCCTGAAGAATTTCCGGACATAGACATCCTCATGTCATACGCAAACCCTATCACCTCTGAAACAGAGGGAAGAGTTCACAAAATTAAAGCAAACTGGGAACGGCCGCTTGACTTGGGCAGAATCGCGCACATCTGCGAGCTCTACTTCGAATGGGGTGTTCGGCACGTGATCATAAAACGCTTTCGCACCGTGATCTGGCCGGCCGCAGTTTTTCGGTTCCTGCGCGAATCGGTTTTAGAGAAGGATTCCCAGAAGGCTGGTCGATCCCCCTTATCATCTACGACACACCCACCACCAAACGAGCCACCATCCTCTTCGCCAGCCACATCCACAGCGGCATTCCTCTCCCATCTCCATATCGGCGGTTCACTGATCTGCCAGGACCTTATCCTCAAGATCCACTCAACCCGCAACCATGATTCCACAGATGGGTTATTGGAGTACCGTCTCGAAGTATCCCCTGAGCGTCTCGTGGCACTGGTGTCCGCGGGTATAAAGGACATTCGCCCACCCCTCATTGCCGATATTTCCTCTTCTGGCGACACAATCAACGAAAGTGGCAAAAACACAAAGAAACCCCCGCCAGATCCATCAAGTAACTTTCGTGTGTGGGTTCCTGCATCCATAGTCGGGGCGGCAATGCCGTCTCTCATCGATTCATTTGAAGAAAGCATCAAGCGAAAGACGGCCAAAAAAACTACCCGCAAAAAACCCGCTAGTCGTTCAAAAATTGTGGACACTGGTACCCCATCTACCTCGGAAGATGTGGAGGAACCTCAGAAACAGGAGTATCGACCGAAGCAGGACCTCAAGGCGTTTTACCCTGTCACAAAGTCGGAGGAGCGAAGGCTGAAATCAGTTGACAAACCCCCCAGAGGTGACGGGCCCATCCCGGGTGGACGCTCTAAGATCCTCAATCTTATCGACGATATCGCTACCACAAATGCCTCACAGCGCAAAGGACCCAAGGTCTCTCCTGTTACCGCTGTCGACAAAGAATTCCCAACCACCAGGATGGCCGCACCAATAATAACAGACGCAAGAGACCGGTCTCAGCACCCTTTGCAGGCCCGCGTCCACCCGAGACCAGGACCTGGTACCTCACCTACCCCACCGTCCACGCTACCACAGAAATCCGCCCCGTCCTCCCAGGAATCGACACCTGATAACGTTATAGAAATTTCCAGCGACTCGGATGAAGGTGAACCCGCCCCGCCCCGGGCAAAGCCGAAGGTTGCACCTCTGTTGGTTGCAAGGTCGCGCCGCCGAGCCCAGTCTCAGATCCCGGGCGATATCATTGATTTGACTTGAATTTTACTTGACTCTATGTATACAGTTTGTCATCATGATACGGGAGGGGGGAGATTGTAACGATGACCTAACGAGCGACCTAAGAGTTTTCAATACATGGTAGAAAAGTCCCGAACATATTGCTGTTCCAAGGCGCCATCCTCATAGGCAGCCCCTAAGTGTGACTCAGTTAAACCCGCTCCAGCCTTGAATCGTTGAATAGTGTCCAGTCGAGAACGCCAGTTCGTGATGACTTCTACACGCTGCGTATCCTGTTCCGTCGTCTGAAAAACAAACGCGAACCAGTCGGATAGAAGACCGAGCTGCCTGACGAGGAGGGGGAGCTCCTGGGCAGAGATAAGTTTGAACTCCCCGACGGGTGAGAACTCCGGCATCCCCGGAGCCCTCTGCACAGTGACCTTGAAATATTCGTTCTCGTGAACGTTATCTGAGAAAGCCGCAATAACCCCTTTAGAGTGTGGTTCTATGACGATGTTGACGAATTGGAACTGGGTGGCTAGCGTGTCGAATCTGTACGGTAGCCCCGAATCGTTCCACACTATCCGTACGAGGTCGTTCCCGATGTGTCGTTTCTTATTACTAGAATACTTATCTTGCGGGTCGGTCGGCATCAGCGTCGCGGTGTGATACAGGACCTGGGAATTATCGTCCCACCAAGCATAGGCATACTCCCCATCCTCGTCAGGATCCAATCCGCCTGCGTAAACATCCATTTGGCCACGGAGATTAATCAGTCGGCCGATCCCCTCCAAGAACCTTGTATATGCAGGTGACCCGTATGTGTTTTGGAGTATCTCTTCTTCTGTGGTTTGTCCGGGGGCGGCATACATGATACCAACTTTGTGGGTATCGATGACTGGCATCCGGTCCAACGTACGGATAAACGATTTGATTCTCGCGGAATCCGTGACCAGGGTCCCGAAAGGAAGACTGTCCTTATCTGGAAATGAGGATAATTGGAGTGGGAAGTACGAGGGGTCGATCGCTACGTCTTTGCGACGCTGGGAAGGGGCTGTTCCACTCCAGACATAACCGGTAATGGGGTCGGGAGGCGAAACGTTGACTTCATCCGGCTCTGAGGTTAATGGCTCCTGGGATGACTTTTATTAACAAAGGCCGAGCATTATCGTCAAATCAGGTACTCGCCTCGGGTATGAGACCACCTGGATTCTGGGAGCGTTCCATCATGAAGCTGGCCGGAATTGAGAGCATGTCCGGGTTAAGATCTCCGGGCCCCACAAGTGGAACGTTCTCGGCTCGGCAGAGAAACTTTGTCAGGCCCGAGGCTCTGCGCGACACCACCTCTAGCCACCCGAGCCTGGAAAGGGTACGAATGGTGACGACGGAGCTGCCAACAATCCAGGTTTTTTCTGAGGTTGCGGTCTCTGCTGCACCGGGAGGGTTGGTTACTATCTCATTGAGGATAGAATTCGCAGGCCGAGGATCTGCGCTTGCGTACGAATAACGTGCGAGCCAGTCGAAACAAACCTCAGTAGATTGGTCAACGGTGGCACGTCCTTCATTCGCCAGTAACAATTGGCGACAGATAAACGGTATGTGCCTCGGCCTGTCGGATAGACGAAGAGATAGGAACCAAACGTAGATGATGTAGTAGGACATGATGCGAACGTGTTGGGACAACGCCCAGGAGATTTGATTCGCCGAATCTTGTCTATTGTGTTGCTGCAGGTATTGGAGCGCAACCCCAAACACCATTTTGTAGTCTTGTTCTCGGAAATTGACGTGCAAGGACTGTATCGACCCGACGATGGATAAGAAGTCGATGATGTGCACCGACATTGCGGGGTTGGACATGATCTGGGATAACTTCTCCAAAATCCTTGACAGGTATCGGGTCATCGAGGGCATCAATTCGAAAGCTGATAATGAGAGGGCGTGGAGGCAGCACTTGATGGCTGAGGGTGATCCACTCAAGCCGTCAAGAAAGACTTCAACAAGGTGGTGTAGTGATTGTCCGTCGAAGCAACGTTTATAGCTGATGAGAACAGAGAGGGAGTGATAGGCCAAACCGTATGCGTCCCTAGGTTTGAGTCCATCCGGCCAGGGATGTACTTTGGCTCCGAGTTCTTTGGTCGAAATGCCGGCGCATAGTGTTTTGAGGAGCTGACTTATGAGAGTACGACATTTAGGCCCACAGAACAGGTGTTTGTTGGCGAGCTGCACCGGCAGGTGACAGAGGACAAATGATAGGATTTCCCAGTCTTGCTCTCCAGATAATAAGTTAATGAGGACGTTGAGATATTCGGAGACCGGCAGCAACCCACTCTCCTCGGACGGCGCCTGGGAGTACGAGGAAACCCCCTTGGTAGGTTTGTCACTAAAAGGGATTTTGAATAGTAGGATGTCCGGAATCTGCCAGAGAGGCTGCAGAATTACAGTGCCGGTAGCCCGGGAGGCGCTTCGACTGGATTTCGACAGGGAATGATGGCGAGCCCCCGCGAGTGCTCGACCACGGGGCCGTTGCAGGAGGGGTTCCGCTGGACGTCCACGCTCCTTCCTCTCTCCACTCGGGGGATCTACCCTCTCCTCTTCCGACTTGGCTCGGTTCAATATCCTAGCCATGGTTAACACGTGCCCGTCTGGATCATACCCTGAGGCGGCGAAGTATACTTTGTGGTCCCGGTCCGCTCGGAGGCGCATCAGAAATCTCAGACATGTCAAGCGAGCTTTCTGACACGTCGAGGAGTAGGCTGCCTGCAATAAAACCCGGAATATTCGAACCAACAGATAGAAATCGAATCCCTTCGCTGGGTGAGGTGTAAATGTAAGCTGACTAAAAGCCAAGATGAGGGCAAGTGTTGCTCCAACGGATCTCGTAAAGGTGTTTGATGGAGCAATCTGCGTGGGGGGCGTCCCTGGGTCCTGTATTGGTTCGGAGACATCCTCCTCGCCGGCTCTCCTATTCTGTGACTGAGACCTGGACGAGTGTCCGGTCGTGAACGTAGTAAGGATGGACATGACGGAGGGTAAAGTGTGCTCTCCGCCTTTTCGGGGCACGCGTGCATCGTGTCGGATAGTTGAAGACGGAATAGCAGAGGATGCGGAGGTGGAACTGTCGTTCGATGGAGATCGATATTCGATGCCAAGGCGGGTTTGGTCGTTGACGGCGATCTCTGTTAAAAACAGTAGGATATCGTCCATGACCGGATCCGTCGGAATCTCCCCCAGAGACTCAGATTGTCGTAGGACAATTTCCTCGCCGAAAATCAGCCACAACACCTCGGCACCATCACCCAGCTCCGAGTAGGCCTTGGTCTTCCAAAAATTGAACACCAATTCCACCCAAGGTTTCCTGTACGACGGGACATCCTTGATGATGGAGTGAACGGTCTCTATAGCCTCTAAGATCGCAGCCCACGTCAGAGCCTTAGAACCTGAGAAAATATTCGGGTTCTTCAGCATATCGTCCCAGGTTTCCATCCATTCCGGTGAGGTTGGAGAAAATCCGTGACGTCTCGTGATCGCAGCCACCGCATCGGACGAATCCTCATCCGAGAGATGATCCGCAACCGAGAGGAGGATGTTTGGCATGAACCAGTTTACAGGTAGGGAGATATCCCGCGACAGTATGAAGGAAATCGTCTGCAGCATTGTCGGCTTGATGCCTAAGTATGGAGTGCGCGAAAAGATATATGGACCACCTTCCGGAGTTCTGAATGGCAGTAGTCAAGCACAGGTTTCCTTTCGCGTACACGAGAAAGTTACCGGTAAACCCTCATATATGGTACCAACTGATGAAGGGCCTTGGACATCGCCAGTACTTCCTCTTCGTCGAAGTCGTCTTCGTCTTCCGCCCTATCGTCCAACGCGTACAACACGTCGGTTAACAAACCAGCGGCCTCCAACAATACGGCCACCGGAGATAAAACGGGATCGAAGGAACGACCTTCTGGTTGCCAAACCATCCAGTCACCCAACGACTTGCAGAAGATCGGTGACACCCTGGAGAATTCCCACACGGATACATCTTCCCTTGGCCATGCCAACGATATGAAGTCCTGAGGCAGGTCAACAGAACCGGTCGCGCCCGTGGGGGTACACGTATGTGAGCTCGCCTTCGATATATAGGCACGAGCTAGCCGGGTGAGAAGTGATCGACGGAGGAAGTTCCTGAGGACCCTGCATGCTCCAAACGAGAGCTGAATAGATGGAAGAGGATCTTGGCTGTTTGATGTGTCTGGGGAGAGTGAACGGTGTAGGATAAGGGTGCAGGAGCTTGCATGTGGGCCCGAAAACAAGGAATCGATAAGTCCACAGATTTTTTTCTCGGTATCAGAGGGATGCTCGGTCACTTGACGCAGGGATAAGCGGGGAAGGAGGCTCGCGTAGAAAGCAAGGGAGCGGAATAGAAGGGGCAAGATGGAGGAGAGGTCCAAATGTGAAAGTTTTTTGTGCTGGGTTGATAAAAACTCCACGTATGCCTCTACTGCAATGTCTGCGGGTCGGCGAACAGCCGGCGAGCCGACGGTGTGGGTGGATGCAGAGGATCGGTTCCTCCGGTGGACTCGAGGCGAACTGCTTTCCGGGGGTAAGATAGGGGGAGCCTCCCGAGGTAGGAGAATCGCAGTGTGGGTACTCGTGCCCAGTAGCGAAAGTATCTGTGTGGTTTCTTCCTCGTGAACTCCACACACGAACTCAGGTGAAGCCAGGATGGTGAACAAAAAGGAGAAGTATTCCTTGAGGCTGCGCTGTCGTTCAAGGGTCTCTGATAGAAGGAGACAGCCGGGGATGAGCATGGGGTCGAAAGCGGATTTTATCCACCCTGTTATTGTTGTGCATACGTTGGACAGGAACACGTCTTTGTATGATATCGCATTACGGAAATTGGTAAACGCTTTGAATCGGGGTTCCCAAAGTTCAATGGTCCATGGCCCATCAAAGAGTTCGAAACAAGCGAGGACGTCCGAACTCGAGGTCAATATGGTCTCGGAGTTGCCGCAATACGCGGCGAGAATATCGTAGCCTGCGGCCTGCAAGGAAGAAGGAGCATGTTCGATGCATAGGGTACCGAAGATCGGGATGAGTGTGGGAAGAGGGGGGCAAGGAGAAGCTGTCTGGAGGAGAAGGGCCAAGGACCTAGCGTAGGCCAAAGAGGGCACGGCAGGTGGTGTGAGGTCCTCGATAAGACCGTGAATGGATGTCGGTTTTGGGGGTGTTGTGGCCATCGAGGTGCTTGGCTGAGGAGGAGGAGGTTTACGCCATCCAAAGGCGGAAAAGGAGGTAGTGTTTGCCCTGGGGCGGGGACGGTAGTCGGAGTCATCGGTCATCGTCGCCCGCTGTGTGTTGTTGTCGCTGTTCGTCGGGGTGGATGTCGGCAACGAGGTGGGGGATGAGTGAGAAATCAATCACGATGATCAATTTCCACTCCGGGCGTCTTGTTCTCACCTTCCACCACCATGCACTCCGACGCTTTCGATGTCATTCCTTTCGAGGTACAGGACGAATGCTCCACAAATTCCTCAACCTAATCTCATCCACCGTTTCTGAAGGACATCAAGGGCAATTGGAAGAAATTGGGTGCTGGATCCTTCGGGAACGTCTACAAAGGTCAACTCTCCGAATTGGTGCATCCGCCGATCCTCCGCTCATCCTACCTGCAGCGACCTACCTTGGGATCGATGTCGCGATCAAGGAGGTGCTGCCGTCCACCGACTACGATGTCGCCAAATATTTTGAGCGAGAATGGAGACTTATGAAGTTGGCTATCCCGTCTTCTCCTCAGCCGATCCAGCATTCACGATCACTCTTCTAGGGAGGCAAGGCACCCTAATGTCGTCCTATACCTTGGCCTATCTCGCGCCCCCGACCCGGACGGCCGGATCTTTATCGTGTCAGAGTTCATTGAAAGCGGTAGGGCTTTCTGACCCCCCCTGTCTACTTACTCGTGCTGATGAAGTCCGCATAAATACAGGGAACCTTCGTTCATACATCCATGATAAGAACAAACCTTTTCCGTGGAGGTTGCGCCTCTCCTTTGCTACAGACATTGCTCGAGCTCTCGCCTACCTCCATGCTCGTCGCTGCATACATCGGGATCTTAAAGGGGAAAATCTCCTTGTCACTTCGAACGGCCGTTTAAAGATCACCGACTTTGGATTTGCTCGTATAGCTGCTCGGAACGCGGACGAAAGCAAGAGGTTGACATTCTGCGGAACAGACTCATACATGTCACCCGAAATCCTCCTTGGTAACGAATTCGATCTCCCGACCGACATTTATTCTCTCGGTGTTATTTTCTGTGAGATCGCCAGCCGCAAACTCGCTGACGACGATGCATTCAAGCGCTCAGCACCAAGCTTTGTCATTGACCAAGACGAAATTCGGAGGCGCGCTAGCCCTGGTTGCCCCCCTGCCTTCATCCAGCTGTGCATCGACTGTCTGGCCAATGAACCGCTGCAACGCCCAACAACACGTGTGGTCCTTGACCGCCTTCGGGAGACTGAAGCAGAAGTTCTGAGCAGACCCTCGGAAGTTGACGATCTCCATGTTGGCACTGTCAAATTCATGACAGGCACGAAGCGACCCAGTCCACCCCCAAGGATACCAAGTTTCGGGATGGGCGTGGGGAAAGACATCGCCGATGGCTCCCCTAGATCAGACTATACAAGCGACGAATCTGATGAGGAATTGACGGAGGCTGTCGAAAAACTGTCCAAAGTTGATCTCACGAGCGCATGGAGTGGTGAGTAGTGGTGGCTTCGTCCTTATGAGGACCTTGTGGTTCCCACACCTGATAATCTTCGTGCAGGCCACTCAGGCGAGAGCGCGCAACCGCTCATTGAAGACACCCATAGTGGATTGTCAGATTACAGCACCACGGTGATTCGACAGCCCCAGACCAACAATCTGCCGTCTCTTTCTTCTGTGCTCACGGTCAAACCCGTTGGGAACGGGAGCAATGGAGCTGGAGACAACATGGGAAGGAGGAAAGCTACCTCCGCCTTCTCTGTGGAGACGTTCCAGACCGCACACTCTTCGGTTTCCACCACAGCTGCAACCGAGGGAGGGTCCACGATCAGATCTATTTCCTCTGCGCTCCGAGTTCACCGTTTTACCCTCCTAAAACCTGGCGCCAAACGATCGAGCGGCAGCGTTTCACCTCCACGACGCCCACCGCCCGGGGAAGTGGGATGGAACCCATTCGAACTCATCTTCACGAGCGGACTGTTGACGGCCAAGTGTGATGTGTGCACGAAACGGATCGGTTGGAAACCGGTGCTTGAGTGTGACGACTGCGGTCTACGGTAAGCCCCCGGCGCGGAAACAAGCGGGTCAGACCAGCTAACGCACAGCCATTGCAAGTGTTCACGTCAAATGCGGAGAGGTCGCCCCCAGGGGTTGTGGCCATGACCACCGTCGCCAGGAAGCGCCCCACATACAACAATCTGTTTCTGCCTTCCCGAAACTGAGCAAGACGAAGTAACGACCGAGCTACGATGAACGCCCCGCCACGTTGATGACCCGCCACGAATTTATCATTCCAACAATATCCACTTTGTAATCCGCTTTCCACCACGCATTGTTCACGGACCTCAGTATACATGTAGCGTAAACCGTAGCGGGTATACCGACTTTTTGGTGCCTGATCTTAGTATTTTATCAGATGATGAGAGGGAAATAAATATACACATCTCGTACACAGAGGGTGACCTGAGGGGATGGGTCACCGGGGCAAGATGGTAGACGCTCCTCGCAAGATCATGCTGGAACCGAAGCGGAGAGTGGTGGTCCCTCCTGGGAAACAAGCGAGGACGTATGCGACGAGGCAGACGATCTGAACTGCGGCACAGATCAAGGAGCCCAGATACGATTTGACCTTGAACGGTGGCTTAGCCTCTGGGTGATGGACGGCCATGGGGAAATGAAGCTTACTGATATGGAGAAATAGATGGTTAGGGCAAGGCTGGAGATGTAGGCGACGGAGAAAGGTAACCGCTCTTTGGACACAAGGTGTTTGAGGTGGGTGATGGGTCCGACCAAGACGGTGAAGCTGCGGAAAATGGACTTGGTGAGTGGGTGAGAAGTCAGGGGGACACAATGATGTTCGACGAACCCGAACATGACCAGGAGGCTACCCAGGCTGGAACGGAGGGATGATGAGGACCGAGAACAGGGTAGGATGGGGGGACAGACCTGAGCGCCAATGCGAATTTAGCGGGTCGTATGGGAATGAGTGGGGCGGTCAAAAAGGCGACAAAGAAACAGACTGCAGCGCCCAATAGGCATGCACCGAAGCCTATCAACCTGGAAAAGGGGCAGGTGAAGGAGACAAGGTCGGCATGGAATGCGGCGAGAACATGATATCCGGTACGCGCCTGTCCCATCTGGAGAGGGCAAAGTAAGCTTCCTCCTCGTTGGACCGTTCGCTCGACCTCAAGGGTATATAGCCCCCGCCAACGGCGTTGTAGAATCTGGCGAAGGGATTGGATGACTGAGGCTGTTGTTGCTGGGAGTCATCCTGGACGCTGTTGGCCCATCGGAACTGGGAAAGATTGGCCCTGAATGTCTGCTCGGTGGAAGGTTGATTGGGTGCCATGGATTGCTATTCGTTGAGGGAAGAGATCGAACAATCGTTTGGGCTTTGTGGCCCTCGACTTGTGGTGGACCTGCAGAGGAGACGGATGGTGTAGCACGTGACTATTTAGAAAGCCAAATTGGGCGGAATGCCACCGCCGAGCTCGATGTCTGGATATCTTCTCGCACTTCTGCCCGCATAGGTGGTCTACTCGTGCTGGTGGCTCTCAGCTCTCATGAATGCAAGATGATGCATGGCGCTCATCCGGCCGAGCACTTGACCGAGTCGCCCGGAAACGGCAACTGGCGGTGAGCGGTAAATTGGGACGGGAGAAGCGAGGACGGTTGGGGACAGAAGCCTTCTGCTTCTCGTGGGCTTCCCAGAAGGTCTGACATCGATCAACAGATTTCTCTTATCTCGGTGTTGGCCGGGGCTCGGAGAAGGGATCCTGGTGCCTACACAAGTCTGGTAGCTAATCCTTCAATATGTACTTTGCAAACTCGGCAATGAGCCTGTCCCCGCCCTCGACGTCTTTGAACAAGTCCTCCAGATGGTGTCTGCCCATGAAGACGTGATCCTCCCAGTGGAACCCGGGCACGACGACCTCGGTGATCAGACAGCCAATCCTGTCCCTGTCCTGGTCCGACCTGCCCAGCGCGAGATCCTCTGGAAGGATCCGAGACTTCTTCCATATGCCCGTTCCAACCAATAGCTGGAGGTGTTCGCCCGGACCAGTCCCCATCACCTTCACTTCAATCTTCGGCGGTCCCCCGGCAACCGGCGTGATGAGTGTATACTCGGCGCGGCCCTGGTGGAGCACGTGGTATGTCTGTCGTACGCACCCAGGTCAAGCACGATAAGCAACGCGAGGGCGAGGAGAGCAACCTACAAATGACTTGTTCATGAGGAACACCCCGTTTGGCGAGTCGTGCGACAACAGGTAGTAGATCGCGGTCGCCAACGACCTCGGCTCGTTATCTGTCCCCCATCTTTGTATCACCTTGTGCGACATGTCCGCTTGCCGGGCTCACCTGCGAACGGAGACGGGATGTTCGCGGCCTGTCTGTCTGTTTCGACGAAATATCCGTTCTCAGGGTGTTTCTGAAGATTGAGCGTTTTGATCAGGGTCGAGTTCGAGCTTGGGTAGTGGTCCATAGAATCGATATTTGTTTGTCGTTGATGGTGATCCAGACGAGAGTTTGTTCGCCGGTTATTATTTCACCATCTGCTTCTTCACCTTGGACTGAATGTCCCCCGCTTTCCGTCCTCTCCTCCTTCCCCCCTCCCCCTCGCTTCCCCAGTAATGGCCGAGATACCTCCCCAGGAATACCTTACAATGGCCAATCAGGCCTACATCGTCGCCTATGTCACAGGTCTCGTCCACCCGACCCGCTCCCGCCCTTGCGTATTCTCAATATCCCCTCCACAGCCGTTTGCGCGACGACCCTCCTGTACGATTATGCACTCACCTTCGGAGAAGAGGTGAGCACTAACCCCCCCACCGTTTTTCTCTCGGCCACCTGACCACCCATTTGCTTCCGCAGATCACAAGAATGTGGACGTCAGTTCCCCTCACTTACCCCCACTCGCCCGACTCTCATTCCCCATAGCCTCCGCCTCTCGATACCAAAATGCCTGTTCCTGATCAACAGATATGTCGTGATTCCCATGCTAGTGTGCGTATTCGACCACCCACCTCGTTTACCAACGCCTCTAACGCTAGTGTCCAGCTTTAACGGGATCGGCAAGTCTATCTCCGACACACCTCCAACCTCTCTCATTCTCACTCCCCCCCAGCTTCATCGCGGACTCACCTTCCAGAAAACGTACGTAACCTGCATAAATTTCGTTCTCTTGGTTCTTCGTGCTGAGCGTCGCAAAAAGTTGTCAGTACCTCCAAGTTTATTGTCCTCAAAAGCTCAACCGTTTCCCCCAGCTGTGTCTTTTACTTGCGTTGGCTAGTCGTGTAAGCACATTTCGCGCAGTCCCGGCCTGTAGCTAATTCCCGTCCAGTTGTATAACTGTCACCCATGCAACCATCGAAGGTATCGTTCGTTCGTCTGATCCCACCGTTCCACCTCTCTCAATCTTCTGTGTCAGGGATCCTCCTCACCCGTGTATGGGCTCTTTGTATGTCACCGTCTTGTCACCTGCTCTTTTATCCACCTAACACCTCCCAATAGACAGAGACAATACGGTGCGACAAACTAGCTTCCGTACTGAACGCTCACCGCTCATTTACATCCCAGCCCGTCTTGGTGGTCGCCTGTTCTTTGTACATAGGCAAGCCCCCCTCCCTCCTCCCATCCCACCCAAGTTCTGATCTCAGTGCCCTTAGCCGGCGTTGCTACTCTTGTTGGCCTTACGATACATGACTATGTTGGAGAACAAGTCCTCAGTACGCCATCCCTCCCGCTCATTTCTTCAAGGACTCTAACCTCCCCCCCAACAGTTGTCCAGGACTTCAGCACACTTCCAGGGTGTTACGCCGCCAGCGTTCCAGCCATAATTGCTGGCTACTGGTGAATCTCCTGCTTTCCAAGCTTTGCACAGTACTCAATTCACTCATGTGCAGGATCACGCCCGTAGTCATTGAGAGTAAGTTGTGAGAAGGCCACATCTACCGTCCGTGCTCACCGTAATGACCAGGCGTCTTATTTGCTCTCGTGATGTGGAGGGCGTTTGCTTGGTGGAAAGATCGGTCGGCTGCCCCTCCGACGTTGACGCTGATGGTACATCTCAAAACTTGTCCTTTGGAATGTCCCACCCTGATCAGTCATTATCCAGGCGAGAGACTCCGCCGTGTACTTCTTTATGTGAGTTCATCAACCTCGGCTTCATTCTCTACTGTTGATCATTGCCGAATGTTGATCGGCTCACAGTATCTTCGTGCTGCTTATCGTCAACCTCTTTGTGTTTGAGTACGCACCACCATTCCTCTCCTCCCTGTTCGTTACCCCATCAAATACCGCCGGATGTATCGCCGTGAGTTTATGCCACCACTGTCCGCTTACCCCGACTTTATCTCCGCTATAGGGGTCGCGCCTTCTCTTAAATCTCAGGAGTCTTTCTGATCCGGATAGGACTGAGCTGGAGATGTCTACCAACATCCGATTCACCGGAGGACCTCGCCATGGTAACACCTCCACGATCGGTGGTTCAGAGTTAACTGGTACCACCTATACCGTCGGTGTCCCTGCTGAAGGCTATAGCGCCGAGATAGAGCGTGATGGTAAACCCGCAATCACCCAAGGGGTTGAGATCGGTTCTTCACGTGTATAACGCCCGCCTATCATCCAATCCCGCTCCCCTTTCAACGTACCTCGTTTTGTACTTTTTTTTTCCCGTCCCCGCCCGTCGGGTGTGATTTGTTGTCACGTTGATTGATCCCTATATACTCCCGGGTTGTCTTTCTTATCAGGTCCCGCTCGCGTCCGCTTTCGTTCACTGTCGTTTTCATTTTCTTGCGCTCTCTACAGTCTGCGAACCTGTATCGTGTATTATTATCTACACTACTGCTGCTGAACGTAGATGTCCCTCTTTTTTTTCCTCTCACCCCGTAAATACGACCCTTCAAGTTGCCATGTTACGCCCCCGCCAGGCTGGTGATGCTCTCGATCCTGTATCTCGGGGAGTCCTAGCGGGGGTGCCGGAAACGAAGACGACAATCGGCGATCTCAGGGAGTAGTCACCCTCTCCACCCACTTCGTCGAGAAGGTCACGAAAGACAACGCCGAACGGTTTCCATGGATTAATCGATTATTGGTGGTGCATGGTGTTGGTGCCTGTGTGACAAATGCTGGAACAGTGTTGGTTCCTCGCCAATTCAAACACCACCCTGTTCAGTTCTTGTCCTTACCACCATCACCTATGTAGACATTGGGACCCGGCTAAAACATTTCAGACGAAACCTCTGGCACTGACGATCCTTCTGGCGACGGGCAGGAGTCAACCACAGATTCCCCCGAATGCGACTCATGCTCCTCACAACCCACGAATCTCTCTGGACCATTCATTGTCATCCGAGGAATATCCACGCTCTCGTCGTCACGAACCTACGGCTATGAATTCTTTTGCGGGGACACTTAATATAACAGAAGGAAACGTGGTGGAGTTACATTGCGATCAATCACCCTCTCGCCCGCTCTTCTTGTTTATGCTCCGCTGTTCTACACTTGAGCAAACCTTTATCAGTCTCACCTTCCACCCAATCAATACTTGCTTGTCCAATCGCCCATAGAGGAACCAATCGGTGGGCGACGTCGAGGTTGTCCCAAAGGTCTTCAGAATACACGTTCTTCTCTAACAGGTCCTTATGGGGAGCCCCTTCTACGACATCTGTTGACGCATAGCAGTTGGAGCAGCCACGAATCGTGATGGTGTATCGCAGATAAACATCGAATCTCCCTCGAGTTCCTAAACGGTTGTCCGGGGTACTCGACCTCGCCCCGATCCTCGTAATCACCGCGACGTAGGGAAACCCGCCCAGATCCGAAGAACCGAGCGGAGCTAACACCGACGTCGGGGGCGGTCAGCGGGGATCGGCTTTGCGGCTTACGCCCGACGGGAATCACGCTGGCCTCTCCTCACTTATCATCCGGTTATCACGGCTAAACGTGACAGGTGCGGCGAGATCAACCACTTCCTGATTGTGGTGGTACATCGCGGAAAATTCGAAGAGGTGTTCGAGCGAGGGCGACGTGTGTACCATCGGTTGTTCGAATAGAATTAGCGAACCGAACTCGTGGATTCGATAAAGCTCCAGGGAAATGTCGGGGGCCATGCGGGGTTGACTAGGACTGTTGGCGCTGCTCGGGCTTGGCGGGAGGTCAATGGACTTAGGGCCAAGGAAGCGTTCGGTGCGTTCATTCAGAATGGGCAAACGGAGAAGTGTCTCCATGTCTACGCCAGCACTGAAATGTGGGGGGCAGAATGGGAGTCGGGAATTGACCTCGTGGTACTTCAATCCACCACGTAGCCGCACGCCCACATGATGATTAACCGGTTCCTCTGCATCGCCCCGAGTTGAGAGAGTGGATGGCAGTTGAAGGATGCCTCTGCGAAGAAGGCTTGGATATTCCCGTGATCTATCTGTCCGTTCGAAGAGGATGGGATCTTTGGAGGCAGACACAGTGTATAGTGTATAAGCGAAACGAAGAGCGTAAAGCACCATTGTCCCCGAGATCTGCGATCGTTGAGCACAGAACGGTACTATGATATGGAGTAGGATACACTTATACCGCTCCCCGAGCTAGTCGCCCCCTTCTTGGTAGAGTCCAACGATTTAGCCCAAGTGCTTGACTGAATGGTGTGCTCCCCTCTTCGAACCAAGGACGAGTCTAATCAAAGTAGGGAATGGTCAAAGAATCGCGCTCGTTATGCTTTTCTGGGATAGTGATACGGGACCTGAAGGCCTGATGGCTGCCTCTGACTTGCGGTATAATGTTTGGCGTCCGTTCCATGTTATCTGTAGCCGAAAATTCCCGTCCCACTCACGTTTCTGTTGGCGACTAATTTATTGGGTCGGCCAGCGTAGTCGAGGACTTTGTCATAGATTTATCTCATGCTTCCCCCCCGAGGAACTTTGATCCCTCCATTACCTCGAGTTCGCCCAGCGCAGTAACCAAGAGTAATGCCAAGTACCAGGTGTAGTACCTCCCCAACGGATGCTCTGGCTTGACAGTTTCGGATAACCAAGCCAAGAGGGAGTGCATGTACCCTGTCTATGTGTCAGCGCAATCAAGGAGCCAAAAAGACTAGGCGACACACCGGGTTCATAACACTCGGTCGATAAGAGATTGCACGGTATGGTGAACACTAGTTTAATCATCTCGTCAATAGTCCCCAGTTTGCTCGTCCCTGAGCTTTGTGTGATGCAGCACTGACCCCCCGGTTGTTTGACAGAAGGGTGATCGACCTAGTCCTGCTGTAGATTTTGACCCTAAGCGTTGACTTCTCCTTTCAAGGCCCGCTACTACGCGGTTGGCTCGTAGACGGATCGCTGACGTTGACGACCGCGGGCCGGCGTGGGGTATAGAGATGGAGTCCTAGAGAGCCTCATGGGCAGGGCCGCGGTAGGGTTGCTTCCATAATTTTACATTAGCTGGCGGAGTTTGAGGCAACTGACAGGGAATCAGTACACCATGTAAACCCCCGACTATGCGGGAATCGGTTGGTCAGTCCGACACAGTGCACGTTATCATGGACCTAACGTGTGCTCACCTTGTGAAGTTTCCTTGATCCTCGGCCGTTTAACGTTCGTTTTTAACCGTCTCTTCGCTAGTGCCACCGTCTATACCGAACGGAAGTGGACAGAGATACCTCACGATCTGCCCACGTAGACGGAACCTCCTTGGAGGACCGAGCCACTTTAATTGGCGGGCATCCTGCAATGCGGGGAGGGTTGTTGTTGTCGCGGCGAAATGCAGGACAAGTTGTTTCCCAAAGTTCGAGATACCTCAGTTCCAGAGGTCGCGTTGCATCTGGCACAACGGGGGGGGGGGGCGCCAGTCAGGAGCACGAGCCAGCGGTCAAGACCCCCAGTGGGCTGGCCAAAGGAAGAGTTCCTGGTGCATGACGTTGGAGCTCGGATCACTCGTTTCCAACTTAAGACCCTTGAAGGTCGCGGGAATGCCATCTTGGGTTGGGGTGACGCTACGGGGTGCGGGGCCGCATCGCGAATGATCGAGATGTGTCTTGGTACTACATAACGTAACGTTCGGCACTGCCTCTCCGAATCAGTCCCACCACCAGCGATGCTCCGGTTTGGTATCAAGCGGCCTATCGCAAAGATAACCTCCCTGTCGCGCCGCGGATCGCGTTCTGTGTTTTCATCAGCAGAGGAGAGCGAGAATGTCCAGAACATGGACAGGCTGCTCAACGCCGTTCGTTAGTGTAACAACTTACGTGTTCATCCCCCGTCTTGCGCATTGAGAACGGTGTTTTTTTCAGGTAGCAAGTCCACCAAGCGCCAATCGTGAGCACACCATTGTCCTCTCGACGACAATGGACTCGCGTTGACACACGCCAGGGTGGTCCGGCCACGGCCGCACGTCTTCTGGTCCGATGCTCTATTGAACATGAAATCTCAATCCAAAACAGAGGAAACCACGGGCACCAGTCCGGCACAGAGACCTCGAACAACACACCGACACATGCACGACTCCTATTGCGAAGTAACCCTTCCGTTTAGATCCTCGCGTGAATTTCTGGAACAATACACAAATGCCTCTGGGGGCATCCGGACTGGTAAGATCATGGAAGTGCTAGACTCCACCGCTGGTTCGGTCGCATACAAGCACCTCCTGGGCCCGGAGGTCGAGACTGTCGGAACGATCCAAGAACAAGGGTTCTACGTTGTTACTGCCTCCGTCGACAGGTGAGAGTAGCCCAAACGGAGAGAAAGCCGTCTGACATTTCATTTGCGAGGTTGGATATGTTGGCTCCAATATATCCACCGTTGCGAGACCTGAGACTGTCCGGCCACGTAATCCATACGGGCCGGTCTTCTATGGAAATCGCGGTGCGGCTTGTCGCGCTGGGTGACGACGGGGGGGAAGAAACACTCATGCTTGGTAGGAGCGTTGACAGCAATGTGTCGTTTGCACTACCGATGACACGAATGCAGGACGGTTCTGTATGGTTTGCAGGGATGTTCGTGGGGGGTCCTACGAGGTTCCCCAGCTAACTCTTGCGACTCCTGAGGAGAAGAAGCTTTACGAGATTGGGAAAGGTGCGCGATATCGTTTTATTTGTCTTTCTCCTCGTTTGGAAAAAGCCGTTTGGACGCAGAATTCCGAGAGAAGCGACAGATGGAGTCTAAAACGTCGTTGGCACGGGTCCCTCCGACGTCTGCCGAGGCGGAGGCGCTTCATTCATTCTACCTGAAAACCGGTCAATACGAAGATGCATACATCCCCTCTCCCTCCCTCCAACCGGAGAGGGTGTGGATGTCGGACACCCGAATAGAAAAATCCCAACTCATGTTTCCCCAAAGCAGGAACGCGCACTCGAAAATCTTCGGAGGTACTGCGTGAACGACCCTCACTTTAACTTTCTTCGTTAATTGCCATATACATAGGTTATCTGATGCGGCTGGCGTATGAACTCGGATTCGCCAACGCCACGCTTTTCTGCCGTCGGCCCGTCCGATTCCTGTCCCTGGATAAAATCGCATTCACCAAGCCTGTCTCAATTGGGAGCATCCTCAGGCTACGATCTATGATCATATACAGCACAACGTCCGAGGAACACCCTGCAATCGTTGTCGGTCCTCCTTCCTCTCTCATAAACCTTTGTTTTCTTAATTTTCCCCGTTCATAGCACGCTCGCGTCGAAGCCAATGTCGTGGACGTTTCGACGGGATTGGAAGAGACTACCAACGACTTCCGATTCACCTGGACGTTGGACGGCGGACCCCCATTGTTCAGGAACGTGATCCCAAGAACGTATGAAGGTGCGCATACAGTTATCAAGCCAAATGAAGTGCTTCTGAGACGTATAGCTGACTAAATGCCCCACAGAAAGCATGCTTTGGCTTGAGGGTAGACGGTCTCTTGATGCGAATCCGAGTTTATCCGGCCCCACAGAGTCTATCTAATTCTGTACGTAACGTGAAGGATCTAACCATGCACGATTTCATTCGGAAGACGGATTACCGGAGCCGAGATAGGAGGAGTGAATAGGCTATAATTATTTGGGGGATATGCGACTAGAGGGACTTGTACGTACAAGTACATGAGATTGCTCCAAGATGCCCAAGAAACGGATGTGCTACAAAACAGAGAAAATCGTACAAGAAAGAAGGCAGAGGCGGAACGGTTATGCACATTGTGAGGAGTGAGTACTCGAGTCGCCAGCGCAAGAAGCAACCACAGATCACTTGGAGGATTCATCGTCATCAGAGTCGGAATACGTCGGCGCAATGTAGATGGCTCTATAGTTCAAGTCCGCGTGGCGAGGTGGAAGGGGGTAGTACGGAGCCACGGATAGGACGAGGCGGAAGGCATCTTTGCCGTTGAGGTAGAACCGGAACAGCCGTTTCTCTCGGATAAAACCGAGAGATTCGTACAGGGCCAACGCTGCCCCATTATCGAACTCGGTCTCAAGTACAACCTGCGGTGAGGAGGGTCATAATTAATTCTGGGTTGGACGCAGGACGGCGCAGAGACCCCCCACTCACTTCTTGGACGCCATCCTGTTTCATCTTCTCCACTGATTGCCGGATGAGAGATGTGGCTGGTGTGATCAGGTAAGAACACGAGGCGGAGGTGTGGTCAGACGACCACATACCGATACCGCGATTCCGCCAATTCTTGTGAACACTGAGCATGGCTATGTAGCCCCGATTCCTGGATTCCCTGTGGGGGCTCTGCTTACAGACAATACAGCCGACGGGGACGCCGGAGCCATCATCCGGATAAGCCTGCGGAGCGAGCGTTCAGAGAACATTCACGCGGAGGTGAGATACGAGAACGACATGAGGTATCCGGAACATAGCTCACTAGGAAGGAGAGATGCGGCCTGTGCAGGGCGGAGTGAGTCGTCTGGCTGGAGGCGGAGAGATGAGAGACGCGCACCATTGGTTCAGGAAGTACCGATAGGTGTAAATGACGTAGGGCTCTGAGAGTTCATGCTCGACGAGGGAGATGATATGCGGGAGGTCGTGCTCGCCGGTGTACTGACGGTAGATGATTGCAGCCATGGTGGGAGGGCAAGGGAGAGACAGATACAGAGGAAGAATGATTTATATACCGGGCCCTGCCTGGGCTATGATCTCGTGTCCGATGCATGCCTCTTGCCGAGTGGGTCAGCCAATTAGCCGCCCCGATGTTCAGCCACACGTGCCGTCGCGTTTCGTTCAACTCGTTCTCGGTCTGTCCGACGCGATGTCTCCCTTTTCGCGTCTCCGGTCAGCTCTCATCTCCGCCCTCAGCCCCCAGGGCTTCCAACCCGTCGAGCAGGAACTCTTCGACCAGCTCGTCTCCAACAAACAACACATCCTCGATCTCTATCATGTCGGGCCACAGAATCCCCAGGAACGACAAGAACTCGAATCTGGTGCGTCCCTGACCTCTTCGCGCTCGCGAATACACCCCAACTCCTTCAATAGGTAGAACCACCGTCAGTGGAAAGTCCATGGTAGTCAACGAGGATTTTGCCAGACAGGCTGTGTTCGTTTCCCAACAGTTGGAATGTTCCGAACGTTATGCCGCTGGGCTCCTCCACACAGTGTTGGTCCAGAACCCCAATGTGTCTCCCATTGATTCCATCGAGTACTCCCTGCTTGAGTACCACACCTATCGACGGCGATTCGCCGACTGTTTACGGTACTTGTTCCAAGCCGTCTCCCTCTCTCTCACCGACGATTCCAATCCTCTCTACCACCAAATCGCAAATTACGTGCGACACCAACTCGTTCCACCCTCCTCCACAACCAAAACTCACCTCACCGCCAAAATATTGACCCACATTCAGTCCCTCGATCAGACACTGTCGAAAATCCAGACCGCCGTGCAGAATGCCGGTAGCAACACGCAAATAAGCAACGGTATGAGCATGTGATATCGGTGTTCAAACTTTGCAATTCAAATCTGGCGCACATAGGACATATCGCCCTTGGCCACACAATCTTGAAAGCTCGTTACGACTCTGTGAAATACGAACGCCGAAATTTCGCCATTGTATACTTCCAAATGGCAAGAATAGGTTTCCTGACCCCCGCAGACATCCAGAAAACCGTTGATTGGTTGGCATCAAATCACAAGCATTCAATGACTGTATACATCCTCTCTTCGGTTCTGGCCGCGTTCGAGCCCGCTGCCCCAGACAGCAATACGAATGAGCTTCGCAAGAAACTGTCGATGGACGAGGAACTTGTCTTATACATGAGAAGGAAACTGGATGCGGCAAATTCCGAGTGGAAAGAGCCTGAGCTGAAAGCTACCGTCCTCCTCAAGTGGACGCTGTTCCTCACAGACACACGGCATCGTGATCCTCCCCTGGAGCACATCGATGGATTCAAGACGGAGCAACTTGTCACTCAGATATGGAATGCCGTCCAGGGCGATTCCTTCGTTTACCTCGCTCGTACCGTGACGTCACTGGGCAAGAAACGCAGCGGCCATATTCCCTCATCCTTCCTCACCTCGACCATCCCAAACCTGGAACAGGATAGCGCGGAACCCCCGACGGAGGATTTTAAACCGCTGGTTCTGGAGACCTTCGAATCCTTGATCCGGTTGCTTCTGACGCATGGTTCTTCGGAACTGCGTAAGATCAAACAGAGACAAGAGGATTTCCTTCTCGCTTCTGCACGGAACGATCGATCGAGGTACCTCCGTAACGGTCCCGGCGGCCCCTCGACCAGCGTACCCCCAACGGAGGCAGAGAAACCTCGGAATGACATTGCGACACTTCTATCCTTCATTGGACTGCTGTATACATCCCTCCCACCAGAACGAGGGCTACAATTCTGGGGCGCTGCACCAAGGGAGCCCATCACCTACGCAGAGTACCTCGAGGCCACCTCCGGAAAGCTACCTGCGTTCCTCCAGTGGGTAGTGTGGTCGACGCAGTCCCGAGATGTCGATATGACCACAGCGTTGTATGACATGTTGGCTGGGCTGACGAAGGGTATTCAGTGCAGCGAGCTCGGCTATAACTTCCTGGCACGTGGTGGTGGGGAAGTAATAGCGGGGAACGGACTCTCTCAACAATCAAACTCCACGGCCCCCACCATCTCTCTCGCGTTCATCTTCAGCACCCTTGAGAACTGGACGGTCGTCAGTGCAAACCAAGCCCCACCCCAGCAGAGTATCACTCAGTATGGGTGGGCCTCGCAGCCACAACCGACTCAGCAACCGCTCCGTCAACAACTTGCATTGACAGAGAAGGATGTTCTGCTCGCCCAAGCATTCCTGCGTGTCCTCGCTTCAATCGCATTCCATTCCATCCCGGTTAGGATGGCAATTGCCGGCCACAGTCAATTCCGCGCGATCCAGAACCTCCTGGCCCTCGTTCCTCTAGGAGTCCCCCTCGAGCTGAAAGGCGCTTTATTCAACGCACTCGCGTCGTTCTGCGAACCTGGCGGAGGTCAGGCTGGCGTGGATCTGTGCAAGTCGGTGTGGCTGTTGATGGAGCGTTCGGAAATTATCAACATCAGGTCGAGTGGAGGTACAGGGGTCTCAATGTCCAAAGGGGTGGAAATTGAACTGGAGGAAGTGGAGGCCGCACACAAACTGTACCCCGCCACTATTCCGTTTCTGAAACTCCTTGGAACCCTCATCCACACTCAGAAGAGGATCCCACTGAAAGACCAATTATCAGAAGCGGAAGTGATCAATACTATTCCGGAAACGCTGGGTCAGCAATACCGTTTGCCCGGCATCGGTCCCTTCGTTTCGTTCGTGGTCAACAACGTATTTTCCAAGATTCCAAATAGGGAATACGCCAAGCCGTCGGACAGGTGGCAAACGAACGATCTTTGTCTCTGCTTTATAGAACGGTGTCTGGCCAGTTACTCTCTTGAGTCTCTCGTTTCGCCTGTGGAAGAGCTGCAACTCAAGGGAGATGCTCTCATCCCGTTACTGGTCCATCCTGGATACGAAATCACGAAACGGATCCTGTCTTCCACTCCACTCCAGACGACGCTCCTGACCTACATTGTCGATGGCATAGAGGGGTTAGACAAAGGCCTTGCGGAGGAGGAATACTACTTCCAGACCACAATGATCCGCGTCCTGAGGATCATCCTTCGCGTGCTGGAGATTCAAGACATTTTCCTCGACATCCTGGTCCCTACCCTCTCGGAGTTCGATAGCTCACCCTTCGTCGGAACCGTGCACACCCGCTCGTACTTCACTCGCCTCGACCAGGCTTTGACGTTCTCCGCCCAGACCGTTCCCGCGATTGTTGCATATGTTCTCTACCCTCAATACCCGGAAATGCCTTTCTTGTCCGTGAAGATCCTCTCTTGCCTTGCATCATCCACGAACATCCACAACCTCAATGCGATTATCGATCGGAGTGCCGACTCGGAGCGGATTCTAGCCGGGTACCAGAGGGCCATGGATGTAGAAGTGTTCGACGATGTCATTCAGACAGAGACGACTGCCGAGCAATACACTGGCGCTGGCGCTCCGGATCTCGAAGGTCCTCCAGAGGTCCTCCCCCAGGCTACCCGGCTTGCGATCCTTGACTTCCTCCTCGCCAACACATCTCCCGATCGTCCTTACCCCAACACGGCCCATTTCCTCCTTTTCGGTGGCCTAACCTCCGACCAACAAATACAAGATCCTCACGCCCTTGGTTCCCGAAGGAGCTGTATACATTCCATCTTGGACCTACTCAACTCAGGTATCCCAAAACTCAAAGGGAAAGGACGCGCGGTCGATTCGCAATTGGAACCGCTTTTCGTCACATTGCCTGGACTCGCTGAGCGTTGCTATCGAGTTGTCCAACAACTGTGCGAACACCCCAGAACGGCCGAATTTAGCATGAGGTACTTACGGACACGCGAGGACTTCTTTGCTCGACACCTCAAAGCGATCCCATTTAAAGTCCCCAGCGTTCAAGATGACAACCCGGTTGAAATCATATACAAAGATGAGGCTCGGGTTGCTTCGACAGTCGATGCACTCTCCGCTTTCCTGCGACTACGATCATCGGTGTTCTCTCTGGTTGCGTTGGAACTCCACGTTCTAACCAACAAGGCCCACAACAAAGGCGTCTCGGAACTTTTGGACCTACTATTCAGCCACGACGACGGGTACACAGACGACGAGGACGAGCTTATTGATGAGCCATGCCGAAATTTCCAAGAGGTTGGCCAGTCCAATCTCCGAATTATCGAATATCTGCATTCCCTCGATTTCGATTGGTTCGACAGTTTGATCGCCAAACCCATTCAGATCGAGTTCCTCCAACTGAATCTCCAGGCTTGTACGCGAATCGACCAATACGGATCCGAGATCATCGACAGGAATATACTTCTGGAACTTTTCACCACGGCGCGCCGTGTTCTCCACGCCAAGGGTCAACTGGTCACCCCTACGCACGTTGAACAACTCAAGGCAGAGACCAACTACATCTTGGAGAGCTGTGTAGTGGAGAATCACCGTCGACAAGTTCACGACGCGGTAACCAAAGGCTACGAGTCATGGAGGAATTTGCTCGATATGGCTTTGGTGAAGTGTTTCAATTATCTTCCACAAGAGCGTCGGGAAAATATGCTCTTTGACTTGTTACACGTCCTACCGACCATTCTCAAATCCCCAAACGTACAGCCGCCAACAGCAATGCTCCTTTCGGCGGCCCTCCTATCTACCATCACCAAGTTGCGTGAGGACAGACAACATCAAGCAATCATCCAATCTGACGGTGGGGAGTTGGATAGTGCCTCCTTGCCGTCGGAGCGACTCTACTCATTGTTGCGCTCGACGCTCGATTGTGTGCTGGATTCCAGCCGGAACCAGTTTGTGCGCGGCAATTTGTACGCCACGCTTATCAACTACCTCCACCTGATCACCAACGGAAAACAGCGGGTCATGGAAGTCTCCTCCCATAAGCAGCTTTCCCTCTCTTCGTTATCTCTCTCCCTCAGCAGAGAAGACTTTGACTTTGGGGGTGGGAAGCAGCTTGCGCTGTCGACCCGCCAGTCTTCCGCCTCGCTCGTATCCGGGAGCGCTGCCATCATCAGGACCATGATCGAGAAACTCGTGGCAACTATCGCCCGAGATGCCATCGATGGGACAGAGGTGTGGAAAACGGTCGCATTTATGTTGTTGGATTCGTTGGTGTATCTATGCCGAACGGAGAAACAGTCCTCAATCCTGACTGCGCTGACCCGCCATGGGATTCTTTCCAACTTCGTGTATGGATTAAAAGAGTCCGATGTCCGCCTACAAGGAGTGCTGAAGCCAGACCCAGGTAGATCATATTTCTGCTGAGATTGTCTATGCACACTCATTCATCCGCAGACGATCTTAATGCACTCTACGTGTATGAAACGAAGATGTCGCTGTTGATACAGATTTCGCAAACTAGGCAAGGGGCAGAAAGGCTCCTTGAATCTCGTATCATCACCGTCCTCAGCCAATGCGACTATCTTGATGCCCGACCAGAAGCTGACCAGATGTTCGTTGGTATGTTGAACCTGTATCTTTCACGCTGCACTATTGAACCGACCGTCCTGTGTAGATCAGAGCAGCCTTCTCCCGTCCGCTATCCAACGATATCATCAACTATTCGTACCTACCCTCCAACTCATCAACGGAGTGTTAATGACGTTGGGCGGTTCCCACCAAACCGCCACTTCACAGGTGTGTAGATAACTGCCGAATCGACCATTCATGACGCTTGCCTGACCGTCAAAACAGGTCCTGGAATTCCTGAATGCGCACCGTGACACCATTGTCATTCTTCTCAAGATCGATTTGGACGACATTCCGCTCGCTGTTATTGAAGAAATCAATCTCGTTCTATCCATCTGTACTGTCATCCTTCCTCTAGTCCCCAAGTCCGAGCTGGTATGCTTTCCGTGCATACATCAACCCTACAACGACTAACTTTGCGACGCTGTAGTTCTCATCTTCCGGTTATGGCGGCATCCACAACGCTATCTTCGCGTTGGCCGCGACGACGCTTGGAAACGCTTTGTGGACTGAGAGCATCCGGCCATCAACCGACGCAGAATTCGCAGGCGCCACTGTTTACGATCCAGTTGACCGCCACGAAACAAAGTTCAGGTTAAGCGTGCAACGCAAGGAAATGATGCTGCGGAGGTTGATATCCATATATCTGGGGTCAGCCAGCTCCTTTGCCGGTCAGTGAATAATTGCATAGTCATGAGCCTTTCTCCTGAAGGATTTCGATAGAACCAGAGATCTCGTTGGTACTCTCACCAGTAACAGCCACCCCACGGCACGAAGGAAGAGATACCCGTTTCTATGGTACGTGAATAAGCTTTGTTTACCACGCGACCACTAAACGATCACAGCAACCGTCCCATCCGTTGGCGACGTCATCGAGGCCCTCAATGACTTGTGTACCTGCCTTTCGACGGCGTTCAAGAACATCACCGATTTATCTGCTGAGCTCGCCGCTCGGGACACTATACGTGTGGACCGTATCACTCAGGTATAATATCTCAAACCCTCTAAACAATGACCAGGGATTTAGTGCCTGTAGATCTTCGATGCAGGGACAATTAAGAGCGTGCAGGACCTCGATATGACGCAGAAGCGGGCCGCTGTCGCAAGAAAAATCCAAACCCTTAGATATGAGGCCCGGAATAAGGCTCAGAATCTTTTTGGTGAGCGGGACTCGCAGTTCCGTAAGTACGAACGTTTGCTCACTTTTTGTCATGCAGATACCCTGGAAATCTTGCTCCTCCTACTGTGGAGACACCTCCAATACTACACCGAAGCCAGACCCGTTGGGTCTCAGATCCAGGCGTCGACTCCACATATTGCGAGACTAGTGACATCCATGGATGTTGAGTTGTTCAAGACAGAAGTTCCACGGAAGCTGAGCGCCCTCTTGCAGAGGTTGGATACGCTAGATATGGTAATTATTATTCGCATGTCACAGCACACCCGCGCTGACGCGGACCTATGGCGACAGGATACCGAACCGCCGGCAGATGGTGGGGATTGGAGGTTCAACCGTGCCTATATCGAAACGATATGCAGGTGGCTTAGGGAGACATCAGGTCTTCGGGAATCTGAGAACGACGAGCAAGCTTTGATGTAGGCTACAGTCTCGGATGCTTTTGGTGTTGGAGATGATCTGCTATTCTCGGAATAATACCTTGCTTTGATATCGCCCGGACTGGAGGCCCCACTGCAGATCGTGAAGTCCGATTGCCGTTCTCAAGGTGACTATTTCCATCCCCCAGGCTTGTTTGCTTTATGTGGGGACCACCACGGTTTTTGCCTGAAGGCCAACACTGGATAACAGGCCTATTAATGCCGCGCGCGCCTCGGGTTGAGGTCTCTGCTCAGCAGTGATAATTTTATCATCCCTGGGGTGCTCCTAGGATATTAGCCCTGGAATTTTGCTATGCCTCATTCCATGAACCTGCGAAGAGTTTTAGGGGAACTTAAAAGAAAAATCTGGTTCACTCCGCCAAGTTTGAAGACGACAGCACCAACACGTGCTAATCAACTTCACCTCTACTGGCCGTGTGGCGTAATGGTAGCGCGTCTGACTACGAATCAGGAGGTTGTAGTTTCGAGTACTACCTCGGTCATGTTTTTCTCCTCCATTCCAAGTGACAAAGTGGGTGGTTGTTTCCAGTATTTATACAATGACAAAACTACGGGACAGGATGGGATAAGTACTACTTTTGTATGGAGGACATATCTCGATATCGGTCTGCCTTCACCCACATAACCTTGAGTAGACCTAGTTTCGAGATTTTTTTTTTTTTTTTCGTACTGGTTTATTGTGCGGAGGCGTAGCCTATGTTACACATTACGACACTTTGGGGGGGTGCGGTGTGGTGTGGGGTGTAATGTATGAAAGTTTTGAATCAAAGTTTCGAGATAACATATGCAATTGAATTACAGTTCATCGTGTACTGGCTCGTCACCGTCATCGGTGGAATCAGAAGAGGCCGGAGAGCCGCTGTACAGCTTGGCCGTAATGGGGTTGGCGATGTTCTGGATTTCCTGGAGCTTCTCTTCAAGGTCGTCAGCGGAAGCTGACTGACCCTGGGAGTCAATCCACTCGGTAGTCTCCTTGATGGCATCCAACAGCGTCTTCTTGTCATCGGCGTCCAACTTGCCGCCGAGACCATCAGAGTCACCGAGTTGGGACTTAATGCTGTAGACATAAGAAGAGAGAGAGTTGAGAGCTTCGATACGCTTCTTCTGGGCTTCGTCATCAGCGGCGAATTCCTCAGCTTCGGCAACCATACGGTCAATCTCCTCTTGGGTGAGGCGTCCCCTCTCGTTGGTGATGGTGATTGATTCGGATTTACCGGTGCCCTTGTCGGCGGCGGAAACCTTCATGATACCGTTGGCGTCGATCTCAAACGTGACCTCGATCTGGGGAACCCCGCGTGGAGCGGGAGGAATACCAGTGAGCTCGAACTTGCCGAGGAGGTTGTTGTCTTTGGTCAGAGAACGTTCACCCTCGAAGACTTGGATCAAAACGGTGGGTTGGTTCTCGGCAGCGGTGGAGAAGATCTGGCTCTTGCGGGTGGGGATGATGGTGTTACGGGGGATGAGCTTGGTCATGACACCACCAGTGGTCTCGATACCAAGAGTGAGAGGGTTGACATCAACGAGGACGACATCGCCCAAGTCCACGTTACCAGTGAGGATACCACCCTGAACGGCTGCACCGTAGGCGATAGCCTCGTCAGGGTTAATACCCTTGGAAGGCTCCTTTCCGAAGTACTCCTTGAGGAGTTGTTGGACCTTGGGGATACGAGTGGAACCACCGACGAGAACGACCTACGGGATACGTCAATGGGATTAACAGGGATCGATTATTAAGGTTATTTACCTCATCGATATCCTCCTTCTTGAGATTCGCGTCCTTGAGAACCTGCTCGACGGGTTTCATGGTCTTCCTGAACAAGTCCATGTTCAACTCCTCGAACTTGGCCCTGGTCAACGTCTCGGAGAAGTCATTGCCGTCCTCGAATGATTCGATTTCAATCCTGGTCGACTGCTGGGAAGACAGAGTCCTCTTAGCCTTCTCGACCTCCCTCTTCAGCTTGCCCATAGCCCTGAGGTTCTTGGAAGCGTCGGTACCAGTCTTCTTCTTGTAGAGCTTGACAAGGTGGTCGATGACACGGTTATCAAAGTCCTCACCACCAAGGTGGGTATCGCCGGCGGTGGCCAAGACCTCAAAGACGCCGTCATCGATGGAGAGAAGAGAGACATCGAAAGTTCCACCACCGAGATCGTAGACGATAATTTGAGATTCACGACCCTTCTGGTCAAGACCGTAGGCGATGGCGGCAGCTGTGGGCTCGTTGATGATACGAAGGACCTGGAGACCGGCAATTGTACCGGCATCCTTGGTAGCCTGACGCTGGGCGTCGTTGAAGTAGGCGGGGACTGTGACGACTGCGTGGGTGACTTTCTTACCAAGATAAGCCTCGGCGGTCTCCTTCATCTTGGTTAGGACCATAGCAGAGATTTCTTCGGGAGTGAAATCCCTCTTCTCACCGCGGTGCTTGACCGAAATGGCGGGCTTTCCGCTCTTCTCGACAACCTTGAATGGCCTGTATGACGTCAATCAGACCTTGAATGGCAGCGTGATCGAGAAGATATGCGTACCAATGCTTCTGGTCTCGCTTAACTTCAGGATCGTCCATCTTACGACCAATCAAACGCTTAGCATCAAAGACAGTGTTTTCTGGATTTGAGTGGAAGGCGTTCTTAGCGGCATCACCGACCCTTGGGGAATAAATGCACGGTCAAAAGTCCAACCCAACACTCGGCCCACAAAAAACTCACAGTCGCTCCTCGTCGGAGAAGGATACCCATGAAGGAGTGATACGATGGCCCTGGTCGTTGGCAATGATCTCAACTCGTCCACCACGCTGAACACTATCCACGCAATTCAGTTTGATCTGATACCTCACCAGGCGCAACTGGAGTAGCTTACCCAACGCAAGAATAAGTGGTACCAAGATCTGTGAGATTTGTCAATTGCTGTGAACACGAAGGAAATGTTGGCAGATACTGACCAATCCCAATGACGGTGCCATACTCAGACCTTTTGTCCTCGTCGGCAGCGTTCACGGCAACGGGACAAAGGAGAATGAGAGCAAAAATTGTGAAGAACACGAGAGACATGGAGCCGAGGAGGTTTCGGCTCTGCCTCCTCGTCGGACGACGAGCAGTGCGAGGGATCATGGTGAGGGGGGAGGGAGAAGTATGCTGGACGTGTTGGCGGTCCAGGGTTTTATATCAGTTTATATCAGACGCTCAAGTGGCAAGGTACGTGGCACAACGTGTTCGTGACAGATCAATACTACTGTTTGGTTTGTACAACCTCTACCGTGGTATTCTCTTTCTCCTTATTTTCACCAACACCTGGGCTGCCCTCTCGCACATGTATCGTAGATACTGGCCCGGTGAACCAGTTCTTCCCGCCATATTTGGGGAAATAGTAGTAGACCAACGAGAAGATGAGAACTCCCCCCAGGACGACCACGGTGTAGTTCATGTCTCCCACCCCAACCGCCGGGGTCGCGGGGAACAAGAACACGACACCCGTAAATGCCATCCACGTCACAGAGATCACAGCCACTGGGAAACTCTAGAAACGGGTTGCTCGGATCAACACGTCAGTTTGTGGGTCAAGCTCCCGCTCACCCATCTTCCAAGGTCGAATGGTCCTGGTTTGTAGTCGTTCTCGAATATGAACCTTGCTGCGATCGGGATTGAATAGGCAACGTAGAGACCCACGACACTCAGGGCGAAGACAGCTCCGATTGCCTGTTCACCCGCAAATACCAGGAGTCCCAGCAAGATGGAGGAAATGCAACAGAACCAGACGGTGTTCACGGGTGTTTTCGTGTACCTATTCATCCTATACAGGATGGACGAGAAAGGCAGGGCGCCGTCTCGAGAAAAGGCGAATGACTGCCGCGAGGCAGCCAAAACCTAGATTAATATCGTGAGCACAATGCCGAAGAGTCGCGGGACATGGTGCAGGCAGTGTTCACCATACTCGACCCCATCATGTACCTGCAATAAGAAGCCATTAGTTACATTACGGAGGGTTTATGATGCGATGAGTGACCCACTGTACGATAACAACGATGCTCCATATTACCAGGGTGCCCCTCCGACCGAAACTCTGGTAAAATATTTGAGCCATGGGCTGCCCGACACTGCTATCCAAGAGTGCCTGGATGTCGCTACCCATACAAAATGCCAACGCCACATTGATTGCTAGGGTCGGGGTCAACATGCGTTAGGGGTCAAAAATTCGGTTGATAAATACCCCATCCCAAGACACCAGCGATCCCTATGGCACTAACAATCGCCCAGGGCACAGCAACGGCAGCGTTAGATGCCTCTTCACTAATGTGAACGCTGGAGTCAAATGAGCCTAGTTTGATCTCGTCAACGTGAGAGGATGGAATCTAGTGACAAGAACCGTACATATCGTCCACAAAGGGGCCAAGAAACTAAGAATGAAAGCGTATCCATCCGGCCATCCGTTGACTGGGAAATGTGTGGTTAAATGGATATTGTAATTTTATTGAGACTCACGGTTCGTGAAGTCACCCAAAGCGTAACTCGCTGAGTTCTTGTACTCGGCTGGCGTCGTGGCTGGGAGTGCAATGATTACCGCAACACAAAGTCTAAAAGGATAGTTTATGTGGTTGTTTATCAGTGCAGTCATCGGACTTACAGCACATTTAGGACCACGTATAGGCTCTGCAATCGTGCGAGGACCCTTGTACCGAAACAGCATATAACACCGTGAGTCAATACTACGGCAACATATATACCACTGTTCGTGGATCAGCACGGAACAAGTGCGGACAAAGCAGGAGCATACAAAATTTCTGCGTCTGTGGCGGAGTATTCTTCGTCAGACCCGATGGCAGCAGCGGCAGCGATCTGGACGGCACACCCCCAATCAATAGAAGCGATGGCTAACCCATGTGAGATTTGGGGACGAGAAGGTTAACTTCGTGGTCTTAATCTCACCGGCGATGGACCCAATTGTGTTCGCGTCTGAAAGCCCATCAAAATGGATCACTTCTTTACCGCTCGCGTGATAACTCACAACCCACAACCCACGCCAATAGATTTCGGCAACGTGGGGAAGATAAGGAATGTGTCCAGAAGTAGAGCTGCGGAAGATAACCCCCTTAGCAAAATGGTTTCTTGGATAGCAGGGAAACCCGTTACCCCTCCGGACGTGGGAGCAGCAGATGCGAGTTCGGCCATGCTGATGCCGATGAAGAGGACTCCGAGACTTGCGACGGCCCAACCCCAGACCATCGCGACGGGGCCACCGTTTGGAAGGGCATAGACGAGGACAGAGGCTATGGAGGGCAGAAGGCCGATGATGCTGAAGGCGATTCCAAAGACCTCAAGAGGAGCGAACTCTCGCCTGAACTCTTGCTTATAGCCCAGGGTGGCGAGGAGAGCTTCGTCTGCCTGACGATACTTGTCCTGCATGGTGGGGGTGGAGATCAGAGCGTCTGCTTTATTCAAGCCCCGGTTTGGGATGACAGCCCAGGCAGAACATTTGCATCTTATAGCCACCGAGGGGAGTGATCGAGATTTGAGATTGAGCCACGTCGGCCGTGAACGTGTTTACGGTCAACCCGCATTATATGCCATATACCCTTTGAACCTCTCCTCTTTCTCTCCCTCCCCTCCCCAAGCATGTCGAGAAATCTTCTGCTGGGCTTCCTGTGTCTTCTGACACTCAACTTCCCCAATGTTCTCGCTTCTCTTCTCGCTATAGACTATGGCTCCGAATGGATCAAGGCCTCTCTCATGAAACCCGGGGTCCCTTTTGACGTCCTGCTCAACAAGGACTCGAAGCGCAAAATCCAGTCTTCCGTGGGCTGGAAAAACGACGACCGTCTCTTCGGCACCGACGCATACAACCTCGTAAGCCCCGCCAAACTTGCCTCGCATGGACTGTTCGTAACTAACCTCCCACAGGCCTCAAGGTTCCCCACGGACTCATTCAACTTCCTCAAATACCTTCAAGGCGTCCCTTTCGAATCTGAGGCCGTCTCTTACTATGCTACTCTCTCTGCTGCCGACACCGTCAAATCCTCCCGAAACACCATCTCGCTCCGTCGATCCGATGGAACCGAATGGACAGCCGAGGAACTCGTTGCCATGCAGTTTGCCTACGTCAAGGAACTCGCAGAGTCAGTTGCTGGCGAAAAGGTTACGGATGTCATCGTGACTGTCCCTCCCTTCTACACTCAAGCCGAACGCGACGCGGTCGTGGATGCGATTGAGATCGCTGGTCTCCGTACTCTGGCCCTCATTAACGATGGAACCGCCGTAGCGATCAACTATGCGATGACCAGGACCTTCCCCGAACCCGAAATCCACATAATCTATGACGCCGGTGCCTCCGCCATTCGAACCACCCTCGTCGAGTTTTCTACTGTCGAATCAACTGGGAAAGGCAAGCCCAAGGTATATACCCAGGTCAACGTTCTCTCTTCTGGTTTCGATCGCAGGTCCGGCGGTACGGAGTTGGATCGTAGATTGGTCAAGGTCCTCGTCGAGGATTTCATGAACAAGAACCAGATTGATGTCACCAAGGACAAGCGGGCAATGTCCAAGTTTAGGAAGGAGGCCAACAGGCTCAAGGCTATTCTCAGCGCCAATAATGATGCTGTTTCTACTGTACGTGATCTCCCCCCCTCCCCCACGTCGTCCCTCCAAGCTTATTACCGAACTTGTTCAGATCGAGAGTGTATACAAGGACATCGATTACCGTGGTAAGATCAAGCGGTCTCAATTCGAAACCGCTGCCAGCGACCTCAAAGTTCGATTCACCATCCCCCTTCACACATGTCTGGCCAAGGCCGGCCTAACCTTCGTACGTGCTCAGCCCATCTACCGTCCCCACAACTCATCTCTTTCTATAGGATAATATCACGTCCGTCATCCTTGCGGGCGGCGCCTCCCGAACGCCTATGATTCAACAGGCCGTCAGGGCTACCGTTGGAGAGAATAAGGTTGCGGTCAATGTGAACGCCGATGAAGCTGCTGTCCTCGGCGCTGGCCTTCATGGTGCCGGCCTTAGTCGCCAATTCAAGACTAAGGATATCAAAGTCTCCGACGTCTACATGTATGACATCCAGGCTTCTTATACTACCGAGCCTAAGGAAGGAGGATCTTCCAAGACCATCACCTCCACGATCTTCCCACCCAGCTCCAAGACGGGAAGCAAGAAAACACTGACTTTCAAGAGAAAGGACGATTTCTCAATCAAGCTGTTATACAAGAAAACGCCGTTCGTGTGTGTGCATACAATTCGAACCGTTGTCCCTCCGTTGATGAGATTTTTATTCATTTATCCAGTGATCATCCTCAGGGGATTATCGAGGCCAAAATTGACGGTGTCGCTGAAGCCATTGCCAACTTGACTGAGAAAGGTGTCGTCGATCCTGTAATTAAGACCACGATCACGCTCTCCGAGTCTGGTTTTGTTTCCATCTCCGATCCCATCGCCGTTGGCGAAGTTAAGCAAGACTCCATCAAAGGTGAGGGATAGAATGGAGCCACCCAGAATCTCTGATTGACTGGTTTACAGATAAAATCAAAGGTCTCTTCGGTGGTGGCCCCAGCGACCCTTCCTCTTCCACTTCAACTGACACTGACTCGGAATCTACTGTTCTCACAGATGAGAGCGCTACATCGGAAGACACACCTAAGTCTCCAGGCCACGAAGTCACGATTCCTTTAACGATCGATTTCGAATTCGGTTCCACCCCTCCTATGACTGCCGAGGAGAAACGAGCTGCCCGCAATAGGTAAAAACACTTTCTACAAATCTTGCGCTTTGAGCCTCCGCTGACGATTTTTAACCAGGTTACGCGAGATTGACAACGTTGAAGGCTTAAAAAGCCGTAAGGAGGAAGCAAGGAACAACCTTGAGAGCTACTTGTACAAACTTCGAGACCTCCTTGGCGATGAATCACAGACTCCGTTCAGGAAGTGCTCACAAACCGGAGAGAGGTCCGCAATCCAAAAGAAGCTCGAGGAGACGTTCGGATGGATGCATGATGAAGCTGATAACGCCGATACGAGTCAATTCCTGGAAAAACTTTCCGGTCTCGAGTATGTGTTTGTCATGGTTTTTCGCGGTATAGTTCACTCATCGTTCGACTACAACATTCAGGAGCCTCGAGCGTCCAATCGCTCACAGGTACAAGGAAATCGAGGAGTTCCCCAAGGCCCTCAACAACTCCCAGATGTGGAACTGGTCTTCTCGACTGTTCATCACCGAAGCGAGGCAGAACCTTACCGCTGAGGCTGAGGGTGGACCCCCGGCTCGTTATACCCAAGCTGAGATCGACGCCCTCGAGAAGACGTTGAAGGAGCACGAGGCATGGTTAGCTGAGTGGGTAGCGAAACAACGACAAGTCCCAACGAACCAAGATCCCGTCATTCTGACGAGCGAGATGAGGGCGAGGGCGAAGACGCTAGAGAACCACCTGCAGAAGTTGTGGAAGAAGAAGGTGCCTTTAAAGAAGAAGTTGGATGGATCGCAGGGATCACCGCCGGGAACTCCGTCTGGGACGGGGGCGTCGGACGCCCCATCGGGGAAGGAGACGACTAAAATCCACGACGAGCTTTGATTGCTGCTGTTTTAGAGTTCTACGTTGCACACGCGCCAGACGGCGGAGTGCCCAATGTGTGACCCCGAGAGAAGGCTAAAGAGTAGCTACTTAAGTAAAAGCGAAGGCGAGTAATTCATATCAACAATAGTAAAGGCGATAGTAGCTATACTACTAATTGTAGAGCGAGATTTAAAATGCGCGTGAATCAGTATCAGTAAACATAATGTCCAACGTCCACACCTCGGATCTGGAGCGGAAAGGGCTGAAGTGCCGAGGGTATATTTACATTGTCCGATGTTAAGCTAGACCGAGACGTTTGCCAAATAGTACCTGCCACCTTGTGCCGACCTGGCAGTTGGCAGAACCCGCCCCGGACAGTTCTGCCCCAACACTACCTGTGTCGCAAAGCCTGACATAACACCCCTTGCGTTCCTCCCTATCGAAATATGTCGAGGTTTCCGGGCTTCATTGCAAAAGAAGGTTCACTGACAAGGAAAAATAATCGAAACGATTCTCCGTGGATCCGCTGGTATAACGAGCCTAGATAGGCTGTACGCAACATATTATACACAAGTACGCGCCGAAATAACCCTCAGCTATGAAGTAAGTTGGCCTGTTCGACGAGTGCTCTCGCTATCTCAGACCGATACCCAACCTTGCACTTGAATGGTTTGAGGTGTCTGCTTCACATTTAGCATGCACCCAACCCGACATACAGAACGACAGCTCACCTGACAAAGGAGCCAAAATATTCTCCCTCGGCCTCAATGTTCCCCCCCTTCTCATCCACCGCCTTTCCGATATCCATAGTTGCAATCATGTTCGTCATGAACATCCAAATACTCTCTTCTGCGAAAAAGCGTCCTGGACAGAACCTCCTTCCGAACCCAAACACAGCCTCGACATCCTGGAAGGCTTCACTTGCCATCTTTTCCGGGCCAAAGAACCTCTCTGGGTCGAATGTGTTCGGTGACGGGAACATGGCTTCGTTGCGTGTCATCGCCCTGAAGAACAAAAATAAAAACGCTCAGATTTGTTTAAGTCTTTTGTAAGGAGCGCGACAACTGTACCAAACGTTTGCGAGAACCGTCGTTCCGCTGGGTATAACGTAGCCTCGGTAGTTGTCCTCTTCAACCAACATATGTGGAACACCTAGGATGGACCATGTTGGACCACTTATATCAGAGAGCCATTGTGGTTTATCCTCACCTAGAGGGACGGGGCAACCCCATCTAGGAACCGCAAATTGGGTCACAAAACCGAACTTCCTGACTACCGTCACGAGCGAAAGCTGGACCCACCTCAAAACTTCCCTGAGCACAGCGGTGAAATACGGCAACGATTCTCTATCGTCGTAGTCTATCAACCTGTCGTTTCCGATGACCCGGTCGATCTCTTCCTGGACCTTCTTGAACACTTCTGGATGATTGACCATACATAACAAGAAGGTTGTCATCACCGAACCGGTCTGGACAACTAACAACTCAGTGCCTCGTCAAGCGTGAGGTGACAGAATACCAACGGTGTCCGTTGCAGCTGTTGTGAGCCAATTGAGCGCTACCCAAGAAGATATGGCGGAGCGGAGAACTTTACCTCCGTACACGACTCCTGTTATCCTCTTAATATCATCTTCGTCGATCGTCTCCGCTTCTCTGTACGGCCCGGTTTGAGTATTCATAGTCTCGAGCAGCTCAGCTGCGATACATTGTGTTCCCTTTCCAGCGGCCTAAAGACGGGATCTGTAGTTAACGAGAAGCTAATCCACCAAGTAATTCGTCGAGCCAACCATTCTGTCCTTGACCCAGTTGTAAGGAATGTTCATGAGATCATCGACCAGGGCGCGGGTATACACAGCGTGCTTCTTAAAATGCGAGAACGGCATCCAAGTCGGCCAGTGTTTCACTACGTCGGGCGCGCGGTCAGCCCCAGTTCTATAACAACAGGAAGTCAAACAAACGCACAAATCGGAACGAAGTCGACCATAAGAGAACCCGGTCCTGGAATGTTGACGGAGTTACTCGTCGCTTGATCACAGTTGATGACGAGCGGATCTGCCATGCTTTCCACCTTGTAGCCATAAGTGATGTTCAACACGACACCACACACTGGACAACGTCAGCATGAGTCAGCTCCGTTGAGTCTGTGAGAAGACGCGTTCTGTACCGAATCTACGTAAACGCCAAGATGAGTCCAGGAAGCCCAAGAGAGTCCCCATGGGAAGGGCTTGCCTTTTCATATGCTTGGGGATATCATCTGGAGAGTTCCCGATGTCCAAGAGCGTCTTGTAAGTTTCTTGACGATGCAACGCAGTATACTTCTCCAGCTCGCGTGGGCTGAACCGGTCTTGAATGATCTTACGGTGTTTGCGGAACTTGGGTCCGCTTGGAAGATGAACCAGGACATCTCCCCAACCCATCCTGTTTTGGGTCCATGAGATCGAGATCGGGGGGAGGGGCGTGGGTGAGTGGCGACTTAAGTACTCACATATCAGCGACCATGACCAACGTCGGACGACTTGAATAAATCGCACCCCTCTTCTCCAGGAGATCTCTTGCGGCCGAAATGGAATTGAGGATCAAAACTGACTTGTTAAAAATGCTGAGGTAGTTGATGTCGCCTTTGACCGAGATGACGTATCAGCAGGAGATACGACACGCAAATGATAGACAGCCGACCGTATACCCGTTCCCAATCAGCAAACGCTTGTTCCTGGTTGTCGATTTTGATCAACTGCCGGACGTTACCCAAGATGGGGTCTGGCGGGGGACCAGGAGGGTACAACGCTACCCTCCTCCTCCAGCGAAGATAAGATGTTACACATATCAGTCCCAAGGTGAGGGAAACAGTAGTGATGGTCCTGGAACACGAGACCGAGAAGGTCGTGTGGAACAACTCAGATAACTGCGGGGGCATAGCAGAAGATGGTGGGGGAAAAGCCTGCAGCATGACCTCACCCCCGCCTTTCCATATATGTTGGGGGGATAAGACGGGGTCACCCTGACTCCAGAAACACCCAAGAGGCGCGTGGGTGACCGGAACACTTTCAGTTTTCTGAGGTTCATTTGCAAAAGGAGGCGTTGCTTGGCAAGCGAAAACAATTGAAACAATAACAAAACACGATGGAAGCGTCCTGGTGCACTTACCTTGACGTTTTCATGGACATTGACATGGACAGGTGACTGGAATCTCGGTTGTTGTAGATTTGGCAAAGGGTGGAATGGAGCGTGTCGCGCCGGAATAATAACCCGGTGATAACTGGTTTCACTTCGGTAGAGTTTTCCAGGGAGCACAACCAACTCGCTGTATCCTTTTTTTACGATACTTGGGTTTGGTATCCCGGGATCCCAGCGTCGAGCGATTGGTACATTGACCGCAAAATCACCGTAATCAGCTGGAATGGACTCGTTCATCTGGGAGTCCAGACGACTCTAGACGGAGCGACATGTTGGCGAAACGCAGTTGACACGCGACTTGCGCGTGAAGGAGTCCGACGGTTATCGTCATATGCATCACATCAACACGGACACGAAAGCTGTTACCAAGTTACCGCTCCCTCTCGAGTCGACAACGTAATATTCATGTGCCGCGATGCACCTAAACTTCAGTGGTAGGTAGTACTAGGGAAAGGGCTTCGGGTATTCATTTCATTCCAAATTCGAGGTTACCACCTGTCTCGTAGCTCGTTTCCTGTTATCAAGTCTGTCGGCGCGCCGCCGGTTCCCTTTTTTCATTTCCACACTCACCACCCAAATTAGCTCTTAAACTTCATTGGTCCTGTGAGAAGGGCGGCACCGAGAGTGCAGGGGCCATCCGGATAGAGAAAGAACGTAGTCGCAGTGCGTGACGGTATTGGACTAACACTAAGAAGAACGAGCGCGTGGTTGCGCGAGATGAATCGCTGAAGCAGCACCGGGTCGTGTGGATGCGTCGTGGCGTAGTTGGCAATAGAACTCTAGACCGCCAAACTACGCGAACCGCAACTTTGAGATGGATCACGCCTTGAAACGATCTGCGATATGTAAATCCTTGCCAAACTTAGGGCAAACCTGGAACAATTCCGCGGCGCTCTTGCGACCGAACTCGAACTCGGGCTTTACGTCTTCATCACCAGGTGCGTTTTCGCAAAATGATTGAGATGATTCTTGGCCTGTGTGGCAGCTCCCTCGATATGTTCCCGCACAGTGGATCGTTCGTAGGCTGGAATCTAGCCTCAAATTTAGAGGAGGGGAGGGTGTCGTCTCCGGGGAAGTTCAGGGGAAGGGACGGTGTCTCTGGATGATCGTTCGATCAGCAGCCCTCACCAGGGGCAGCTGATCCTGAGCGCTGAGCGCCAGCGTCGACATGTACATATCAAAGGACAAGAGCTTTTCGTCGGTTCATTACCAGGCGGCTCCTTTTTTTGATGTACGTACTTGTCTCATACCCTCTCCCACGTCTTTCCGCTCCAAGCCGGCCTCCGGATACCCCAGATGGCTCGCAGTTGTCAGTCGTGGGTCGCACCAGACACAACCCTACAACTTCTTGCTAACGAACTCACTTTCGTATTCAGTCCTGTTCTTCGGTCTGAATCTTGTACGGCTCATCAGCATCCTCTCCTTCATCCTAGTGCTCGCCGGTAGCTTCTTTGTGATGGTGACGGACATAATCTCCGTCAACAAGTTTCGCAAGGAGTCCAGAGAACCTGGAAAGTCCGCAGAGGGGATACTTGCGGGATGTGATTACATCAGGTTGCGTATTGCCTGACAGGCACTACACACAGCATCCGTACAATCTCGTTGACCCCCTTAGTACAGGAACAGCACCGTCCCAGATCAAGCAGGGGGGGTCGCTTGGGCTGTAATCAACCGGTTATTCATCATTGCTCAAGTCATCGTCCTCGCCTTCTCCGAACTGGGGTGGTTCCCACACCTCTTCGATAGGTTCTTCCCAGTCGTCGGTTCAGAATTCGGGTTAGGCCCTTTGGGAGTCTTCCAGTGTTTAATCGGGGGAACAGTTCTCTCTCACCACGTCCGCAAGTTTACCCTCGTCTCTGGTTTCTTCCTCTTCTCAATTGGATGCCTCAATATCGTTATTGGACTCATCTTGGGTGTCACGGCCAAAATGATTCGTTCCGGTCAGGTGCAGGAATCCGATTCCCTTGTTTTCCGACCGGCAGTTCCTCGCAGGAGGAACGACTCGGCTCCTGGGGTGGCCCCAGGTCCCAGTGGTTCGTCGGGAATTGGGTTTGGGAAACAAGCAGAGCAGGCCGCCAGTATGAAGGGTATTATATCTCTCCGTCACTATCCATCCTTCAATCTACCGCTGAAATTTTACCTTTCGCTAGGGATACCCCTACCTCAATCTCCCCCACAGCTTCCAGCCTACTCACCCCCCAGACCTCCCAACTTGAAGCCACGAAGCGCTTCTTCTACCACATAATAGAGCTCACTGACGAGATCTCCCCGTGCCTTTTTTATATTATGTGTTGATCAAGGCGTGGTGCCTTGACACACTGGTGGATGAGCGTATCCATATACTTAGTAACGATGTGAGATAGTTGTTGTCCCTTTCAAGGGCGATCAGTGGAATTAATAAAGCCGTAATGTACACTCCCGCGAAGAAGAAAAAAAAAACAACTCTGCTGTCCTACGATGGAAACGCCATCACCGCTCGGTTTGACAGTTCGTCGTCACCCGGGGCTCGCTGTTAAATGAGATCAGACCTCTCGAGTGAATCAAGCCAGAACTTGCGAACAAAGTGCGGTGGCTCTAGTGTTCCCATTGAGCCCATCAAAACATCCCGTCAGAGTCTCCGTATCAGATTGGACCCGAATGGGCAGAAGAAAGAAAGTCAGGACCGTCCCTCCTGTGTCGAGGTCAAGAACTTTTCCGTAAACTCCTTGCTGACCAAATCTGGTTGTGCCCGACCAAGTTTTAGAGCGATCCTCCACCTCTCCTCCCTCTCAGCCCTCCGTTTGGCCCTCCTGGCGACAGTGCTAGGTGAGGGAGGGGTTTTACTGCTCTTTTTTGTAGAGTTGGAGAGGGTAGACGTAAAAGACCCAGTGGTGGAAGAGGGTGTGGGAGCGAGATCAGGAAGAAGGGGGGGAAGGGAGGTGGAATTCGGTGTAGTCGCCAGGTGTGGTTTTGAGATCGGGGACCGGCGGTTTGTATTCACCTTATTGGTGGAAGGCGACAGGTCGTTAATCGTCTTCTTAGGTTCTGGTGTCTTGGGAAGTGGGTTCAGCCGTCCTTTCTTTGGAGTGATAGGCGTGAACCAGTCCGCATATTCCTGGTTGAAGATCCTGGAGGGTAGGGTAGGAGAGGCAGTAAGGGGTTGCCGATAATTCTGAGTTCTCCTTGGACTCGAGACCGGCGTATAAAATCCCCCCTCTTCTTCGACGGGGGCGGAAGAGGTCCTTTCGGATCGTATGAACGAAGACCCTGCAAAGATTCGATGAGCTGTGTTCCCTCTATCATCGCACCAGTCTTCATCTGTCTCCTCGCTCCGTTCCGATCTTGAATGGTTCTCTTCTTCGAGTCTGCCCTGGACCAAAGTCCGGGCCCGTGTTTCAGCATGGGAAATAATCCCCTCCAAACGAACCTTGAGTGATTCAGGGAGATAGTCTTGCATTTTCTGCAACTTCTTCAATCCCCTCTCGTCCGGGGCCATCCACCGTGTCGCTAGATCAATAGCTACATCACCGCCCTCCAGGTTCTTCAACGCCGCGTCTCCTTTCTTTTCATTACCTGGCAACTCAGTCCACAGACTCAACTCCACGGATGCATCATCTTCACAGATGTTTTTCGTTACATCTCCTCTGATACTCTCCACAATGGATTTGCCGTGAGAGGAAAGGCAGTCACTGAACATATTGTCGATAGCTATCCAGTCAAGGTTCGCCAGACCCGGTTCCAGGGTGTTCGGGATAATCCTGTGAGGTCTAAAGAGCTTCACGAACGCTTGCAATTCCGAAAATGGTGAGTGTCTCCACAAAGGGCAGATCTAAGGTTGAATAATGAGAAATAACGACGCCGGAAATGGAGTGGAGCGTCGAACCAAAGATGTGACTTCTTCTCCACACTTAAGTTTGTCCCTCGTCGCGTCGAGGTACTGATCCCAGTCTTCTGATCCCATAGGAACAGGATTCACGTAGACGATAGACTTCCCTAACCTTTCCACCACTTCACACCGATCAAACCGTTCGCATGCGTGGAATCTGGTCGAGGACATGTTTGTTGTGATAATCCTTGACGACCCCTCGTGCAAAAGATGGGAGTATACGGAGTGTTTATATCGGTCCACATGGATCTGGGAGCACGATTGAGAGAAGCGGCGCGTCACCGGAAGGTGGGCTGACCTTGTCTCCAAAGTGAGTAGCAACGGCCGTGAGCATATCTTCGTATCCCCATGTCCATGCATTAATGAAGAAATGTGTTGAAGTCGGGAAGCGGCCCATGAGGTCGACAAGGCCATCCGTAGCGGCCTTCTGTAGGAATAAGGGTATGTCAATCCACGTATTTGGTGGGGTATATGAGAGTAGAAACGAACCTTCGAAGGTGGCACTGAACTCGACCACACGCACGCTGTGTCCAAATAGACAGCATCCAGAGTCTGTTTTCCACTCTGAGCCAGGAAGGGTTTCAAGAGCGGATCCTCGGTAACTGATTTCAGGAAACTAGGTTCTGCGCGAAAGTCTCCGGTGTGGAGGATGGATCCCTGGGAACCCTGCACGAGGTACCTGCGAGGAGAAAATGGAGAAACCAGTGAATATACTACGCGATGGTAATTACATCCTCTATACATTACCGCGCCAGGGCAGTGGTTGGCACCCACGGCCATGACAGTTACAACATCCTCCCCAGTGATATTGAACTCTGTAGGAGTACGAAGGGGAATCGGCCGCTAGGTCCTTGGTTCAGACGCGTAGACGTTCTTTTTCCAAGGTAAATTTCGTACCAGGAGATCCCTCCCTCCATGTTCAACCGTCCCATCCTTCCTCTTCAATGGAGCAACCTTGAGGTGCCTAAAGGTTCTTCTCTTCTCTCCCCTGGCCCCATGTTCGAACTTGGTTCTCTCATCAAACACCTCGTGTCGGAGGAGCATCTGCTTCGCGTCTTCCGAACACACAACAGTATAGCCGAAGGATTCCGAAGATAACCCGTGGACATGGTCAGTGTGAGTGTGGGTCAGGAGGTGCAGTTTCGGTGTGACGGGGTAGTCAGACGGCAAGCCGGTAAATTCGTCCACTCGAATAGAGTAAGGGAGGATAAACCCGTGGTAGGGTGTCCCAGGGGGCATGATGATGAGAGATAGCGAGTGGTGAGGGTCCCCCGACAACTTAGCGGATCGACCGTTGATCGGAGCGTAACCTCACCTCCAACGTCGACATGGCCGGCAAAGCGAAAGCCAGGTCTGCATCCACACGACTCCATTTTGTGTTCTATCTGACCCGAGCGTTCAGGACCATGATTGTTCGGATGATTTCCACCGCGCAGACAGGTTATTTTTACACCACCCAGAGGCTGAGGCAGGGTCCGAGCTTGTCCGCTGTCAAGTATGACCCAAGAGGTGTGCCTCCCTCTAATTTTTCCTTGACAACATTTAACGCGTTTTCTAGTAAAATCGCGCGTTCTGTTCGTAGAGAGCAAGAAGACGGCCAAGAAGTGACAAGTCCCACAGCGATATACACTACAGGTGTACTTATGGACCGCCACCCCTAATATATTGTTCCTTTGGGCAAACTCGAACTCTCACACCAGATGGCGTCAATGCACAACGTGACGAGGGGCACAGGAACATCACGTTGTTTGCCTCTTCAGTATACCAGTTACAGGAAAGCGTTCCACAGCATCTAAATATTTTACAACTTGGGGGTAGCGATAAACGATACACCCTACAATCAAGTTGATTAAGTCTCCGAGACGTTTCTGCAGGAAAGGCGGGAGAAACGGTACCTTCTCGATGTTGGTGACGAGCTCGGGCAAAGCGGCATCGATCAACTTCTTCTCAAAACTGGTGATGTTACCCAAAGGTAAAATCCTGGAAACACCGCTCCACTGAAGAAGCCGCAGGTCAATGAACCAAATCATCGATACGAAGTGAAATGGAACTTACTCCAAGCTCGACGACGGCCGAAAAGTATTCGAGCTCCTTTCCAATCTCCTTTTTGAGAGCTTCTCCGCCTGAAGGATCCGAAGTGAGATTGACGTAGGTAGGGGTGGTGATACCGGTTTCCCCCTTGATGGCGCGGAGAACCTTGGCGGCGAACTCGGCCCCGGCATAGGCCATGGAGAGGGTGGCGGATCCAGCACCATCCTTGGCCTTGACGACCTCATCACCGCCGAACTGGACTCGGGTGGCGAGAGCCTCGAGATCTGAAGCGGCAAAGTCGGCAGGGAGGGGGTGAGAGGATTGGGATAAGAGGGGGACAATCTAGACGACCGATTGAATTCGTGCCGGGAACGGAGGTAAAACCGCGTGCGGACTTACGGTCACACCGCTGTGTCCGCCGACGACAGGGACGGTAATGGAAGGAGCAAAGGAGAGGTTTCCCAGCTTCTCGGCGACAAAGGTGGAAGCACGGACAACATCCAGGGTGGTGACACCAAAGAGCCTGAAATGAGGATCAGTTCGGTGGGCAGATCATTCATGTGATCAAGTGCGGGCGTCCGATGATACCTCTTGGGGTCGAAGACACCATGCTGCTTGAGGACTTCGGCGACAATTGGGACGGTGGAGTTGACCGGGTTGGAAATCACAAGAATGAAAGCCTTGGGGCTGGTTAGGGCAATCCCGGTGGCGAGATCGCGGACGATGCCAGCGTTGATCTTAGAAGTAAACGAGTCAGCACCTCAGTAGGTACGGGGAGAGATGGATAGACAAACCTTGAACAAATCATCCCTGAAGTCGTGGTGAATGTCAGTGTAGTCATCGTCATAGTGGGTAAATATGCGAACCTTGTCATCTAGCAAGTAAGTGATAATCAGAGTGAACGTTGGGGGTGAAATCGAAATTTTGCTTACTCCTGGTTTCCTGGGAACACCAGCAGGAATGACTACGATGTCAGCCCCGGTCAAGGCCTTCTTGAGGCCGTCATCAGGGGGAAGGAAACCCTCGACTTTAGATTGGGTGTTGATGTGAGAGAGATCAGCAGCAACGCCTGGGGTGTTGACGATATCAAATAAGGCGAGCTATTTACACGAGGTCAGAAGCGGGAAGCATCGATTGGATCTACTGGGATACCTCAGTGACGAGGGGGTTAGCCTTGAGCAGCAAGGAGAGCGGTTGGCCGATTCCACCTGGATGGATTGATAAGATAACGGGTCTGTGCGGTGCTGAAGAGAGAATTACCGGCAGCACCGAGAACGACGGCCTTTGGCATATTTGCAGTAAGAGGGTGAGAAGGAGGGAGAAATGAAGAAGATGAAGATGAGCAGGGATTATATACCCGCAGAGTTTCGAGCTTGCCCAGATGGGTCGATGGACCGGGGAATGCCGGCCACCTAAACACGCTTCCACTGGAGGACGGGGTCGAGGAATGGGAAGAATCCGGCGAGCGCGCTGGGACCTGGCCGGAGCGAGCCGGAGACCGAAAGGGACTGTCGGGCTGCGGAAGCTTACTTCATTTGCCGGTCTTCCGGTCCGCTCCAAGGAGAACTGGCATATGCCCTCAAGGATCAAAAACCATTAATTATCTTTCCACCGGCGTGTGCTTCTACCCTTTAACCGACCACCAATGTATCCGGTAACCGCCCAGCCACCGACCCTGGCTCCCTCCTGGTGCACCACCACCGTCGCTGGCCTCCCCCCATCTCTCCAAAATCATGTCTGCCGTCCCAGACCAAGCGGTCGCCGTCGGAATTGACGATGACAGAAAGCTGGAAGAGCTCGGCTACGTCCCTTCCTTCAAGAGGGAGTTTTCTAACCTAGCCACCGTACGTCGCCGTCTCTCCAAAAATTTCCTGCACTCTCACCTCTGATGAACCCCGTTGGAATCCGTCCAGATTAGCTTCGCGTTCAGCATCATGGTATCTTTTTCCGCCTCAAGCTAAAAACCCAGCTCACCAGGTCGCGTGCCAGGGTCTTTGTTCCAGCGTATCTACGACGTTCAACACCCCCCTCTTACTTGGGGGGCCATCCTCGGTTCGTCCAGATACGTTATGGCCGTAATCGTAACCCCCACTCATGCCGTCATTTACCCATCGAATAGGTCACCTGGTGTTGGTTGCTCGGTGCTACAATGTGCTTCACCCTCGGTACATATATTCTTGCTCCAACCTTGCGCACGCGCTCGGGGACCAACTGACGCTGCAACTCTCCACAGGCGCAAGCATAGCCGAAATTGTGAGCGCCTTTCCAACCTGTGGCGGTCTCTACACCGCGTCTGCTCAACTCTGCCCACGGAAACATCGCCCGATAGTCGGCTGGGTCGTTGGATGGCTAAATATTCTTGGCCAAGTCGCGGGTGTATCTTCTACCGAATTCGGGCTAGCGAACATGATCTGGGCAGCGGTGTCGATCGCGAAAGTGAGTTCACATTGTCCGATCACACCAGGCGCGGGCCAATCTCAAATTTCTGCTTTTTACATAACAGGATGGCGATTTCAACATTACCACCGGTAAGATAGTCGGCTTATTCGCTGGGCTTATGATCTTCCATGGTCTTCTCGTTAGTGGAACTTTAATTGTTCGCCCTCGCGACGCTCACCGCTATATTTAGAACTGTCTGTCTACCAAATACCTCGCCAAATTGACTAGTGGCTTTGTTTTTGTTAACCTGGGCGCAACCTCCAGTAGGTTCGCCGTAATTGCAACCATTTGTCACGCCTGACACCCTACGACAGTTATCATCATCGTCCTCCTCGCCACCACTCCTCGTAGCGAAATGCACTCCGCCGGTTACGTGTTTGGGAGTGAAGGTGTCATCAACAGCACCGGTGGATGGCCATCCGGAATTGCCTTCTTACTTGGTCTCCTCTCAGTCCAATGGACCATGACTGATTACGATGCCAGTGCCCGTCAGTGTCTTCTTCTCGAACCCCATCCCCTGTTGTGTTCCTGACTAACCCATATCAGACATCTCGTGCGTATCATGAAGCCAAGACCATTTCGTCTCCTCCCAACTAAATCTTTTGTAGCGAGGAGGTCAAACGCGCTGCATATGCCGGTATGTGACCTTGTGTAGTTTGCCATTGATTGATATTTAAATCCTCGACACAGCCCCTGCCGCCATCTTTATTGCCGTCATCGGCACTGGTATTCTCGGATGGGTCTTCAACATCGTCCTCATCCTGTGTTCTGGCCCGTTGTACGTAACGTCGTCGCCTGACCCTTCAAGTGCTTGTCTGACACTCCTCTTAGCGAGGATTTGCCGGGTACATCTGGTAGCGCTGTCCTCCAGGTAATCTCGCTCCTCCTAATGGGTTGTTCCCTTCGCACTTACTTTGAAATCAGATCATGACAACAAGAATCGGGAAACCCGGAGCACTCTTCCTTTGGGCTTTTGTCTGTCTCACCGCTTTCTTCGTCGTCCAGACCGCTCTCCAGGCTTGTTCTCGGACCGTCTATGCCTTCAGTCGTGATAGGGGTCTTCCAGATCGCGGCTTCTTCTCTGTGATGAGCAATTACACCGGAACCCCCATCCGTGCGATCTGGGTCACCACCCTAGTCGGAATCCTTCCTGGTCTTCTGGACTTTGCTAGTCCAGTCGCGGCGAACGCTATTTTCTCTTTGACGGCTATGGCCCTCGATTTGTCTTATATCATTCCCATTTTCTTGTGAGTTCCCTGATTGTGACTGGCGATGTGGGGGTCTCTCTGAACGGTTCATCTCTCCCTAGGCGACGAGTCTATGGGAAGCATCCGGATGTCAAGTTCTCCCCTGGGCCATTCTACATGGGTGACGGGTGGCTTGGGTTGTCTTGTAATATCATCTGTATCGTATGGGTGCTGTTCGTTTCCGTCTTGTTCTCATTACCTACCTACTTCCCCGTTACCGCGGAGAACATGAATTACGCATCCGTCATCACCGTCGGGGTTATCGCATTATCCTTGTACGTATCCCCATTCCAACCTCGTCCAATACACTCATCGCCATTTTTTGTTGGGGCAAGGCTCTGGTATTTCTCTGGGTGCGCTCCTCTTTTCCCAAGACTGGGAATATTACCTATCAACTAACGGCATCTACAGTGCAAGGAGACACTATAAAGGCCCCGTTTCGTACACTGATGAACACGGAGCACCAACCGAAACTTCCGCAGGAGACCGGGCCGACGAAAAGGACACGGATGTCACTGTAAAGTATGTGCTCAGCGCACAAAGTCGGTAGCATTCAACTGACCCTCCAATTAGTCGGGTTTCTCCCCCACCTTATGCGTCGTGATGGCCTCGGGCCGACACCACGCATACAAAATAATACATTATTACACGGGCTCCGGTCGTTTTTGTCTCCGAAAGTATACTCCTGCGTTCATCCCCTCCTTGGGCCGGCTCCAGCGTGATCGTTGATGGGGATGAGAGCGTGTGGGTGGCCCCCCAACCTCGTTCACTTGAAAATAATGTACAACACTTGCAATTCAACGGATATAGGGTCACAGAAAATCCAGTCTCAATCCTTAGAATCGAGGAGGGGGAAATCGTCAGCGTGCATAACCAAGGTACAACGGCCCCGGAACCATCAAAGCAACATTCCCACTATCATAAGCCGTCCTCCTTCTCGGCTTCTCTATTGTGCCGTCAGGACCGTACACCTTAACCCACGGATGAAGGCTCGGTTGAGCGGAAACCGAACAGTCGTTCCCGTGGACTGAGGACTTCTGTCGAGAGCGTAAGCTGAACCGTTTGGTCAGTCTTTCCCTCTGCGAAGCAAAGCACATTAGATATCCTGAGTTGAAGCGCGAAACAGTGAGGTTGCTTACTCCAGAGGTATTGGGACAACTGCATTGTGTGTAGGGTGTGTTGTACCGCTTCTGGAAAACGCAAGAGATTACATCGTCAGTCCCCGAGTGGACAAAGCGATGTTCCGCACCTGCCAAGCTTGGCTAGTATACTCGAATCCAGTGGTGGGGTTCAGGTCTTCGGTGTGGTCATCGCTAAGATTATTGTTAACCCGGACCCGGGCGAGCGTCGAGGAGGACAACTCACTGATTAAGGAACTTGCCAACAGATTCTCGGCAGTGTAATATGTAATTCGCGGGAGAAAGCAGGTGGGTGCTATGGAAGTTCATTTTGTGTGTGAGCCGAAGACCGCGAAGAAGTCCCAATTTTGACCTACTGCCAAGCGAAATCGATGTCCATGCTCGGGACGAAGAATGAACCGGGAAGTGAAGCGATCAGGGTTAAAAACCTAATATGCGGTGAGCGCGCAATACGAGATGATGATGCTGACACTCTCGCACCCTTGGTATCTGAAAACGCAGTGGTACGAGACCCTCTCGTATTCATCGCTCCCAAAGAAGTCGCTTTCCAACCACCCCAGATGGTACAGCTTATCAGTGAAAGGGACTTGTCTCAGAACGGCAGCAACGAGGTCGACGGAAAAGGGTTTCTCATCGGTATATGCGATCATGATCTTCCTGACCCTAAGGGACGGCGAATCCCGTTAAGAGATAGCACTGGGGCATTGGCGTAAAACGGACTGCGTACTTGGAGGGTAGCAGACATAGATCTAGGTTTTTCCTCAACTCGACGAGAGAAAATTTGAGCCCATGCTTGATATCTCTCTCCCAAGCACCCCGGTCGGTGAATTCGGTGACGACACCGTCTCGTTTGGAGTGAGCGTTTCTGAAAACCTCTGCGCGACTCAACCGGTCTTTAGACTCTTTGGCAGCACTGGCGGAGAGCCTGCCTGAGTGGTCGAGCAGAGTACCGCTGAGGTAAGTTAGTTGTCGTGGGACAGGATAAAGAAGGGGAGGGCGCGTACGGAAGGTATACAGCGCATTTAAAGACAAAGAAGTCGGATGGGTTATTTGGATCCAAAGAGAGGTCGCTTGCAAACTTGGCGACAGCTAAAGCCTCACGCGTGATGCGAAAGTTGCAGGAACCACAGACTGCGAAGAAACCCTTTTGGGCATATCCTGTGCTTCCGGTGTCGGATAGGAATGCTTTGGAGTGTAAGGAACGTTGATACGGGACTTGTGACGAGGGCAACTCACGAGCAACGACACGGTGTCCACAACTCGGGCAGTCGAATTCGTGGTTTTGAAGGGCGGCACATGATGCGAATGGATCGTAGGGAAGCTGGGTGCTTGCCTCCCACTCCCCCTCTTCCTGCACCATACATGGTCTGTAGTCGAGAAGATCTCCTTCGGTATGAACCTGGGAGCAGATGAGTTAATCAGCCGCCAAGCACGCTGGTCCATTGAACTGACCAATATGTCGACTGGGTGACCTCTGAGACTCTTGAGCGGTTGCAGCAGTCTCAGGCGCTCACAGTCTTCGGCGTACCACCTTGAAAGGAGAAAAAGGACGCTGGTTGGGTCAACGCATTTGTTCACCATGCGCATCACGCGTACGCTGGGTTAAGCATATAGGAATGCCAGACCATCCAAACATCAATTGGAGGATGTATGAATCTTGTCGTGTCCAGTTTGACGACCCAGCGAGTGAATCTATGTGCAAGAATTGTTTTGACGAATTAGAACCCGAATGTCGTCGCGGATAAGCATACCTTTCAACGGCGAGCTGGAGAAACCAAACCCATCTATCGTTTGCATTAAGGGACCTGGCTCTGGGAGGGATCCTAGACGCAACCTCAGGATAGGAATCGGGATCCTGGACCCTCCATTTCAAAGCTTGGAAGGAGCGGAGTAACCTCAGGTGAGCCTTGATGTGCTCCGGAGTGAGGCTGAGACTTGCAGATACTGAGGGAACGCTCGATATTGTTGACCGGTCATCGAGGAAGGAAGAACTGCTGGTGACAGTGGGGGTGTAGGCTGGAGAAGGATCGACGATGCCAATCTCCATGGTGAGTTCTGGGGACAACCGGGAAGTGGTCTGGACGGAAGAGACTCAAGGTATTACCCAAACATGGGTTAGGTCGGGAGCTGGGGCGTGGCGATAGTGAGGCGCGCGGTTAGACACCCTAGCACATATCGCAATCAGGGACACAGTTGGGATCCGTACATAATGAATTCTGCGAACGTTCACCTGCAAGAGTATTCTTAGCATCGGGCCGTGGCAGCCTTGGATTAGATTTTGCAGGTGGCCATTGCGACAGGCCGGTGGGCCCTCTTTGCGTTCCCGAGAGCACGGCGCGCGGCTGCTTTTTTCGTTTCCGCAGCCCCACCGCTGGAGGTAACCAAAGAAACCGGACGGCCCGGGATGGATCACCCCGATGGGGACGGCATCTGACGGCATCAGCTCAGCCTCTATACCATCGACCAAAACGCTCACGGTGGGATATCGGACAGCCTCGAGGGTATTGAGACGATGCTCGTACTCCGGGAAGCTGTTTGATTGGGAGATTGGTGTCTCTACAGCCTCCCGCATAATGTGCAAGTTAGGCGAAGAACCGGTCGAACGTGGAGAACAATCCCGGAGATATGACAGGGGATTTCTTCTGGGCACAACCAGCGGGCCTCTTGGCTTGGGCGAGTAGAAGAGGGATGGTCCAAGTCGACAAGGAGCATTCTCCGCCCCGCGCGCTCCTCCCTTGTCCCCGTAATCAACCCACGCCGAAGCCGAAGGCAGGACGCAATTCATTGAACCCTGACGGAGCGGGGCCCTGAGCGATTGACTGTTGGCATGGTCAGTTAACGGAACCGGTTCCCATCCAGCGGTTTCGTGTGCTGGGCGTGCCGCCCAGCTGCAGGACACGGATATATGGAGACTGACGCTGATGATCAACTGCCTCCGGGTGATCCCCGCGCCGGACTGTCCTTGTCATCTAGGTGTCGATCCGTCGCAAATGCCTCCCGGCTCCACTCAGGTCGGGTTCTATCAAAGGGAACCTTGCCGTATTCATCTCCCGCCTTTTTTTCTTCTTGCGTCGAGCATGGTGATCCGTCTTTCGCTGTCCCTCCTCTCTACTCTCACCACGGTCCTCTCAGCGACCTCACCACCACCCTTGTATCCAGTCGGGTACACACTTCTGCCCCGCAGGGTGCAGAACCGGTCCTGATACAAGTAAGCGAGGGCGGAAGGCATGTCTGCCCTCACACCAGACCACGTCGCGTTTTTAGAAAAATGCCTAGCTGACGAAAGAATCACAAACGTACGTTTATCCTCCATATGACCCAACAAGCCACAATAATTCATTCGAACGCAGGGAATTATTAGTGAGTATGGCCCTTGGGGACGCGATATTTCTACCCTCTTGAGACTGACACTGCACGGTCGTGTTTGTCTGCAGTATCTAGTACAGCATTGTTTGTGAGTTGGGGTTTTTGCGCACCTCTCAGACAGCTGACCTCGGCCAGTTCTACGATTACTGTTTAACGATTCACCAAGAGGCAATTCCTCCTTACCTTGACGATCAACCCCTCGTCTCACCCTGTCCTTAGATACGATATGTATGGAAGACTAAATTTACCCTCGCCAACACCCTATTTGTCTGTGCTCGATACCCCGCTTTCCTGACTGCGATACTCGTCTTATTGTCGGTACGTCCCCCCTGAAACCTCTCAACTCTTCCTTCGAGTCTCATCATCCCTCAAAGCCAAGGTCTTCGGTAGTGATGAGCAACGTGAGAAGTTGTAAGTTCCAAGAGAACTCGAAACGTCACATCTCCTTGAGCACAAGCACCAGGTCTTCGCGTTCTCACCATCCTCTCGTCCGAACGTATGGCTCCAAGTTTTCCCCTCAGTCGGCCGCTAATGTGCGTCTTTCCAGTTATCTTTGCCTTGAGGACATGGGCTATTTGGAGTCGGAGGAAATCAATCCTTGTCATGTTTATTTGTGCTACAATCGTGAGCCATCTACCCAACCCGCTTCCCATTGTTTTACCCTCTGTATAGGCTGGCATCATTCCCTCGGTTATAATCACCGTAAAGGATATATCAAGTAGCGCAGGTTCGTTATCCTCACTTACGCATCGAGCGCTGACAGGTTCTCAACGGTTGCGATATTAGTTGATCCGCGCCTTCCTCCCCAGTATTCCTATTGCGAAGTCATTGTCTCGTCCGTCGGCAAGCTCTGGGTACTACCCTACCTCCTTATAATTTCCTACCAACTTCGTGCGTACTGCGGTCCCTTTTCCAGTTTCGCGCCCTCACCATAAGCACGCAAAGTAACCCTAATCCTCACGCTCATCAAGATTACTCAGTTGCACCGCTCTATCCCACTTCATGCCCGGTCCTCACTCTTATCCACATTGCAGATTGATGGTGATATCCCCTTCCCGTATACATGTCTTGTGCTGCGCTGCTGACCGCCGGCAACAGGGATTCTATACTTCGCGTCAATGTTGGGTATGTAAAGTCCGTTGTTTGTTCACTTGAGCGCCCACTAATTCGGTTCCAATAGTCCTCGGGGCCCTGAATATTGGTCTTGTTGTGCAAGTTTCGGTAAGCACGCGGTGATTTTGCCTTCCTTGACGACGCCATCACACTCATGGTCACTCACATGCCAGTCGCCTCAACTCCGACAAGGGGGAACACAGTTGGTCCCTTATTCTTATCGACCCGAAAGGCCATGACAGCTCAATCTATTTTTACTCATAGGTTGCAGACCATCGTTCACAGCATCATGTCCGCCAGGATTGTATTCCACGTTGTCAACACGACGTCCAAAGACATCACCCGCGCTGAATCGTCCCTGGAGGCAGCTAGGACACAGTACTATCTGTCCACGCAGATCGAGATGGAAAGTGTGGTGGTGTCTGCGCCGGGTGGTCGGTAGCTGAGATCTGTAGGGGGGACATATCAACCCGGACGGCGAGATAGAAATCACCCGAAAGGGAGAAGGCATGGTAACCATGTCTACCTCGCGGACTCTACAGGATCATAAGGTCGATCTTATGCCGATGTGATGGAGGTTTTCGCCCATATAACAGGGGTAGCGGGTCCGAATAGATACCTTCCCCATCTCCCTTTCTTCTTCGTTCTCTCTCTCTCTCTCTCCTTCCTGGCAAAGGAGGCTATTGCCCTTTCCGTGCTTTCTTTCCCCTTTTCTGCCCTCGCTCGCTCCAGGAAGAGTTCTGCCCGCGAACATCTGACACTGGTGTCGTTCATTCCAAGCTCACAAAGCGACATTCATTCTTTCAATTCCAACCTTCTTTTCTGAATTCTTCCGATCCGAATCAATTCCCCCAAATCCAAGATGCTCTCGTCCAGATTTTTAGTGGCCAGTTTCTTGTACATTTTCTACGCTGCTGCTTTTGTCGCCGCAGACCCTCGCCACGGATGGGGTGGAAATCAATTTTGCCAGGTGTGCCACATGCCCGCCCCGATAACCCTCGCGCTCATTTGATTGATCGGCAACAGAGTGTCCGGGTTGTTACCGTCACAAAGACTGTTACTGGCGGTCAGCAGCCACCTGCGACCTCTCCACCGGCCAACAACAGCAAACCCTCCCCCCCTCTTGTGACCACACCACCTGGTAACGTCAACTTGGGTGATGGAAAGACCCCTACCAAGGGCGGGGGCGGCAAGCCGAACGGCGGCAAGAACAATACCAAGATGAACGGCGTCAAGAACAACACCAAGACGAACGGCGTCAAGAACAACACCAAGACGAACGGCATTAAAAACAACACCAAGACGAACGGCATTAAAAACAACACCAAGACGAATGGCATTAAAAACAACACCAAGACGAACAGCGTCAAGAACAACACCAAGACGAACACCGTCGGCACTAACACAGGGGGTGTGGACACCAAGACTACCACATTCGACGCCAGTCCGACCAGCACCGACGGTATGTCTTTTTCTCAGTTCTCTGCCTTGTAGCTGCCGGACTCAGCGATCGCGGACTCAGCGCCTCCCCCTGCCAACACTGATACCGGAAACCCCTCTACCAGCCTCAGTGAGTGATTTCTTGGACGATAAAGGATTTCCAAGCTAATGGGGTTTTTTAGCGTTGGATCCTTCCGTCATCGAGAACATCAATGGTAAGGGACAGGCCGCTGGTGAGGCAGACTCCCTCGTCAGCCCGTAAGTCATTCCATCGCTTCGAAGAAAGCATTCGTGACTCAAAACCCCCCAGAAATAACTTCATCGGCTTCTGTGTCGGTAAGACCATCACCAATGGCAAGCAGGTCAAAACAGGTTCTTGTAACCCAGTCCCCATGGGTGATATTCCTTCCGTTGATAACATGGTGAGGCCTTGCCCTGCACTTTTGAGAACCAATCTAACGCTATCGGTAGCCTTCCGCCAAATTCAATTCCCCCAAGAACTTCGACACAATCGCCGCCAATACCCCATTCACCATCTCCCTCCAAGTCCGCAACTTGGTTACCGGAACGTTCACGAACGCGGCCAACACCTACTATGCCGCCCCACAACAGCTGGTCAACGGTGTCATTCAGGGTCACAGCCACGTTACTGTACAAAAGCTGACGTCCCTCGCCTCGCCTGAGCCCTTGGACCCCAGGGTCTTCGATTTCTTCAAGGGCCTTAACGCTGCCGCTAATGATGGTATTTTGACCGCCGATGTTACAAAGGGTCTTCCGGTTGGTGTCTATCGTATCGCCTCCATCAACTCCGCCGGTAACCATCAAGAGGCTCTCGGTCCTGTCGCCCAGCGCGGTAGCTTCAATGACATGGTCTACGTGAGAAATAGTTCATTTAATTCATGACAACAGTCAGGAGGATGTTGATGCCTTGACCCTCTCCAGATTACGGTTACTGAAGACGGAACAGACCCCACCCCCCCGGTCGACCCCACCTCGACGGATTCGCTCGACTCCTCTTCCGTTGTCGATCCTACCCCAACGGATTCGCTCGACTCCTCTTCTGTTGTTGACCCCACCCCGACGGATTCTCTCACCTCCCCCGTCGTTGATCCCAATGCCACTATTCTGCCAACATCCACCGATAAGGACGGAAAGGGCGGGAAGGGCGGGAAGGACCCGAAGACTTCGACGGATGTCGCCCTCCCAGATCCCACAGGATCTGGTGGAAAGAAGGACAACAAGGGAGACGACGTTGTGCCAACCTCTGTCCCTCCTTCCGAACCTACTCCTGTTGCGGAGAATGATAAGCCAGATACAGTGAAGCCAGATACGAACCCCGCTGTTTCATCTCCCCCCGCTCCCCCAGACTCGACCCCGACTCAGGGAGCTAACGGCCGGGGAGGCAAGGATTCTGAGGGTGGTAACGGACGAGACCGGAAGCGCATGCACAAGCGTTCACGCCACGCTTGAGCTGTAATGCAGAACGTCGCAGTGCCTTTAACAATACCCTCATTATGCCTACCGCCCGTTTCATTGGATCGATTTTGATTTGAATTATTCTCAACTTCACCTTCCTTGTGCTTTTTTCAACTTGCTTTTGACCTCCCTCGCTTGATGCGTCGTAATTCCTCCCCTCGACTTCCAGCCATCGGCCTCTTCTGAGCGTAGCATATGTAGCACGGTGTACCTAGTAGTACTTGCCAAAATAAATAGAGAGAGAGATTTGAAGAAACCTCGTAAGGGTGTGATCGACACTCGTGTTCCGTCTCCCCTCCACAACGGGTCGATACCGAACGTACTAACAAACGCACCCGCTCTACGCGTCTCTCTATCTCAATCCTCCTTAAATGCCTCTCGGGCGCAGCGATTCGCCAGCTGAGACACTCGGCGATTACTCCCGGACGGAGGGAGGGCCACTCACACCAAAGATCAGCAACGGCTCTATCACGTCCGCCCCGTACTTCAGCCCCAGGCTACAGCACCAGAATATACGGGTGGCGACTGGAAGTAACAACAGCCTACGGTCTCTCAGCATGGCCCATGGAGATCGGATTGATCAGGTTCCTCACGGACATACACCACCGACATCGAGCACTGGGACCGTGAGCGGGGGTACGACCGGCCAAACCGTGACGAGACCATCTGGACCAAGACACATCGCATCTGCTACCCTTCGACCGGAGAAACAACCCCGTTCTGCGAGCGACACCACTCCTGTGCGCGGGGAAGGGGACAGCGGAGGGGGGATGGGGAACGGGGATGCAGAACGGGAACAAGTGAGGGAGGGGAAGACGAACAACGCATTAACGCACAGGACGAGCCGGACTGGGCTATCAGCCCGAGCCTCGCGTAGTGGTCGTGCTACCCCGCATACACTCGGACACAGTTCCACTCATCCGAACGGAACAAGCCCGCACTTACCGTCGAGCTCTGCACGCGTTAGGTTGCTGCCGTACCTACCACACTCCAAGGATTCAGAGGTTGCACCCACGGTGCAGATGTACTGGAGTAAGGCACCGGTGTGGGGTACAATGCCGAACCACGGGATGAGAGCGCACAGCGTTACCCTTGTGGACTCCGTGGCGTGGATATTCGGAGGGTGTGATGAGAGGGGATGCTGGAAAGACCTTTGGCTCTTTAACACAGGTGCGTCTGCGTCATGGACATCCTTACATGTGTCTTCTGGCTGACCGAGTTTTTTTTTTTTTCCCTAGAAACAATGCAATGGTCGCATCCAGAGGTGCAAGGTGAAATCCCTCCTCCATGTCGGGCACACACCGCAACACTCGTCGACCGAAAGATCGTCGTTTTTGGCGGCGGCGAAGGGCCGGTCTATTACGACACTGTCTACGTACTGGACACAGTTCATCGCCGGTGGCAGAAAGTCGAATTCCCCGCCGATGCACAACATCCTACCACAAGACGTGCACATACAGCCGTTTATTACGACGGGAAGATCTGGGTATTTGGAGGAGGGAATGGATCACAAGCACTGAATGATGTGTGGACGTTGACGGCGAACTGTCCAATTGAGAAGATGAAGTGGGCGAAGGTGGAGATCCAGGGGAATAAACAGCCAAGCGCCCGAGGGTATCACACAGCAACCCTAGTCAGGAACATCATGATAGTGGTCGGAGGGAGTGATGGGCGAGAGTGTTTCTCGGACATATGGTGTCTGAACCTGGGTAAGGCCTGCCATGTATCGTTGCGGATGTTAGGACAGGGATACTCATCAGTCGCTTCTCGTCACAGATACACTTCGTTGGGACCAGGTGCGACTCGAGACAACACACCGTCGACTTTCTCACAGCGTTACACAAGTGGGATCGTATCTGTTCATCATTGGTGGTCATGACGGTAACGCATACAGTTCCGACATTCTATTCTTCAACCTAGGTAAGTTGGGTCGACGCGTGTTTTTCATCTGAACGCGCTAAGCCTCTCGCCCCAGTCTCGTTAGCGTATGAGATCAAGCCTGTGGCGGGTCAAACGTTATCAGCGAGAGGATATCATGTGTCGCTTCTGGCCGATAGTCGAGTCTTCGTTTTCGGAGGGTTCAACGGCCAGGACGTCTTCGAGGACGTGCACGTCTTGGATTTAGCTGGTTCTGGTTACCTTGCGCAGGCAGGCACTTTTTATATTGCTGGGTGTGGACTCATGCTAATGCATATGACGCCTTAGGTCACAAGCTTTCAAATTGATCTTGACCAGTAGAGAGTATACAGTTATCGTATTGTGGGATGCGCGCTATTCTTATTCTCGCCGTGTGACCCTTGATGCAATCGATTGTTCGATCGCCGAATTGCCCGCCTAGGCACCTATAGTCGATGTGTGCGACAGGGACGGTCGGAACCCTTGTGACCTCACGCGCACGGTTCGTCCCCCCAGCGCCGACTCTCCGGTGGATAGCACGTCTGCGCCGTCCTCCACTCCCCCATACATGAACGTCCCCCTATCACAGGAGAATGGTGTTCGTACGTACAAACTCTATAAATGGCGCTTTGTGGGGCTGGTCGGCATGGTACGTCACTCTTTTAATGACCAATGAACCGCTTCTCGACTAAATCCCTTTCACCATGTCCCGCCCGCTTGTCAGAGCATTCTGAACCTCGTCGGTGGTCTGGCTTGGCCCTGGTTCGGTCCGATTGCAAACCCAAGTACGCCCACGCGCCCCCCATCGGAGCGATTTTGTTGAGAACGATTTCTCCAGCTGCGCGGGAGTTTAACATCAGCTTGGACCGTGTCAATTGGTTAGGAAACATTATGGCGTGCGTGTATATCCCCGCGGCCGCTTTGACGCCTTGGCTGGTGTCACGGTACAGCATAAGGAGGACGGTACGTATGCAGTCTCTATCCCCGGATAATTAGTGATGGATACCTCCACTTCAGTGCGAACTCGGTTCTGTATGCTTGGTTCTTGCCGCCTGGATTCGGTACGCTGGGACTGCAAGCTCGCTCTCTGGCAATAGAGCCTACGCTCTACTCATCATCGGCCAAGTAGGTGGCGCGACTCTTTTGCACTTCTCGTGCTACCTGGACCAGGATAGCTCACATTACTTGTCCTAAAGTTCTTCGCAAGCATTTCGCAAGCAGTTTTCCAAGTGCTTCCGGCCAAGTACAGTGAATTATGGTTCAGCTTACGGGGAAGGACGACTGCGACTATGATCATGGCCATCATGAATCCGATCGGTGGTGCTTTAGCGCAAGTAATTGCACCTCTAACAAGCGGACCAAGGCAAGCTGTAAGAACCACCCACCCCCGCATGATCTCTCCAGGGCCCTGACCGATCTGTGTAGATCTTGGTCCTTGGCATTATCGAGACCGTGGCAGCTCCGGTCGTCTTCCTGATCTTGGATCGACCGCCGACTCCTCCGAGTATGTCGTCCTCCGACGCTGCATTTTCCTGTGCACTGACGGCTCTGCAGCGTACGCGGCTGCCCAGGAAAGGTCGCATCGCGCTCTCTTGAAAGAGTTAGCTGGACTCTCAAGTGGCGATGAAGCCGAGTACGGCCGGATGTCCACACGTGAGAAGTTCGACTTTTGGATCTCTGTTCTAGTGTTCGGCGTCCAAGCTGGAGCGTAGGTGGTACCTTTTTCCTGAGAGTTCACGTGTCTTAACCCTCTTCGCAGCATAAACACCTTTTCCATCCTCACAGCCCAGTACTTTTCTCCACACGGATACTCTGATGATCTTTCTGGTTTCATGGGTGCCACGTTACTGCTTGCGGGCATTGTTGCTTCGGCGATTGCTTCACCAATTCTTGATAGGGTGTTCACGAGCCACCTGGCTCGTACCATCCAGATACTTGTCCCTATACTTTCAGTGATATGGCTCTCCATGATCTGGGCTAGTAAGTCCTATGGATTCTCGCGTTCTGCGCGTGACATTCGGAGCTAATTACCCGTTGCTACAGTTCGCCCGAACAACACCGCCGCTCTATTCGTCCTTTGTGCGCTCATAGGGATCTGTGCAGTCACTCTGCTTCCCTTGGCCCTTGAGCTGGGCGCTGAGCTCACCAGGGCACCAGATGCTAGTTCGGCGTTCCTTTGGGGCTCTTGTAACCTCTTTGCAATTTTGATGATACTCTGTGCGTGTGTCCCTTTCTCGTGATAGAGGTTCCAGGAGTCATGACCAACATACCCCAACAGCCGAGTCAGCTCTCAGAGCTGGACCAGATGCAAACCCTCCTCTTAACATGCGTAACGCGTTGATCTTCCACGCCGCGATTATCTGTGTGGTATCGCTCCTGATCCTTGCCCTGAAGGGGAAACAGAACCGGAGAGAACGAGACGAGATGGAGGCCACACGTGCGGGAACAGGTCAAATTGCTATGGGGGTTTCCACTCCACAGGTTAAGGAATCCATGAAGGCTTAGGACTGTTGCGGTTTGCGGTATTTATTTGTGTTGTGGATTCCAATAATTCTCTCGGATCCCCCCAAGGAGCGTCGATATCAGGTCACCTTGTGTACTTCTACTGCTCATTTCTACCCTCGCCGTAAAATGCGTCTTCTCAATAGCGTACATAGAACATCAATCTGTGGTCTTTTCGTCTTCTCTTGGAGTCAACTTGGAGGTTTGGAACATTCTCATCGCTTCGACGACCGCCCAAACAACGAAAGCCAGAACGCACAGCACGACGGCAAGTCCAGCAAAGGCCCACGTTAGCCAAGTCTCGACCTTGTCCCTATTCGCCGTGAACTGGACGAGAAAATCGCGCTCTCCGTCGTCCAGTTTCCTCCAGATCGCGAAAACAACCCACCAGGCGTACAGAGCCACCGCCGGTGGGGTTATTCTCGACCATATCATCCACTCCACCTCGACTCCATGTACGAGCGATAAGAGCGTAGAATCCGCAGCGGGTTTCTTTCTTCTTTCCCTACGACCCCTAAAACTCTCCTCGACAACCTCCGCACCCCTCTCCAGAACGACCTTATGCTCCCTAATCGACGGCAAATACGATTCCATGTACCTCACCACCACAGCCTTGGCCAGCAAGTAGTTCACATCCTCTCCTCCCGAGGGTATCGCGGTCACCGGCTCGTCATCTTTCGCAAGTTGCTTGGCGAGCTCCTGACGACGGTTTTCGGAGTCCGTTCGTGGGAGTGAAGCTCGGAGGTGGGCGTTCGAGGGAAGGAGTTCGGTGAGATCGGCGGTCTGGGATGGCCGGTAGGGAGAAGGGGATGTGGGAGGAGAGAGGTAACGCTGGTAGCGTGCGAGAATCGCCATTCTCTGGTGTTGTTCAAGTGTGAGAGGTTCGAACCACAGGGGTTGTAGATGGGTCAATTTGGAAGAGAAAAAGGGTCCCTTTCACATTTAGGGTTTTGTTGCCGCCCGAACTTCCGCTAAACGTGCGCGGAAGGTTCTCCACACAGATCGATCATGAAGCACCAGACGTGTACAGGGATACTTCTGATGAGAATGGAACCAAAGAATGAGTGGGATGTATTATTGAAATTAAGGTGTGCGGGATTACGATCGCTCTGGAAGCAGTACGTAAGTACCGAGGGGATATGTGCCAGGAGGGGGACGGGAGAAACTCACAGATGATATACTGAGATCTACTCGACTTTTGACTCGCGAGACTTCTTCAACTCATCTCTCGCGTCCTCTACATACCCCCTCATAAGTCCCACAACCTTGGTAAGATTATTTGAGAACTTGGCCGAGACAGGAACTACCTCCAGCGGACCGAGCTCGTCTTCGACGAACTCGACGAGACTTTGAAGTTTTCGTCTGGCATCCTCGACCAATTGAGGATCTTGACCATCACCACCCAGAAGATCAGCCTTGTTAGCGATGACCATGCGAGCGCGTGCGCTCATTCCGTGTTGGTAAGCCTCCAACTCGTCACGGAGTATCCTAAGCTCTTCCCAAGGTGTTGGACCGGAGAGATCGACGACATAAACGAGAGCGAGTGACCGTTCCATGGAGCGGAGGAAGGAGTGTCCCAATCCAATGTCTTCCGAGGCGCGGGAAATGAGTCCTGGGTTATCGGCAACGGTAAACCGGAATTGCTCGATGAGGTCGAAGTCGTGGCCACCGTGCGCAATAGCATCGTCGGCCCCCGTCGGTTTTTGGTTACGGGTTAATGAGTTGGCGAAGGCACCCTGTTCCATGAGTTGGAGATGTCGCTCTTCTTCAATACGAGTTTCGTCGTGAACAACGCCTTCTCCCCTCCAACCCTCGAAGATTCCATCATTCGCGACTCGAACGACGCCGACAACTGGGTTGAGGGTAGTGAAAGCGTAACTCGCAACCTCGCTCTTCGCGCGGCCGCCCGTCAAGGCTCGAAGGAGAGTGCTTTTCCCGGCGTTGGGCATACCCACAAGACCGATATCGGCCAAAATCTTGAGTTCCAACGAGAGAGTGACGAGTTCGCCTTCGTGACCTCGGGTGGCAAACTTTGGTGAACGATGGTTTGTACTGAGGAAGTTTGGATTGCCCAGGCCACCAGCACCTCCGGAGGCGATCAGGTGGCCTAGGTTTTCACGGTTCCCGAGACCCAAGGGTGAATCGTCTGGAAGGGCAGTGTCCTCTGCGGCGTCGAGGTCGAGAAATATAGGGTTGAGAGCTCGCCTCTTCATCTCTATCCTCCTCGCCCGTTCCTCTTTCCAAAGGATCCTCTCGGCTTCCTTGAATTCGGAACGCTGAACGTTGTCGTCCTGATAGCGGGGGTAGTGAACCCATCTCCTGGCACGTAACCTATCCAGTCTGTCCTCGGGAGATAAATCGGCAAGGGACTCTTCCTCGGCCTCCCACTCGTCCTTGAAGTTGAACTTGGCGGCTTCCTCTCTGGTCAACTCACGCACGACGGTTCCGAGAGGGACTTTGACCACGAGGGGAGCACCGTTTCGGCCGCCTTGCCACGTTCCTTGACCATGAGACCCGGGGTTTCCGCGTATTCGTGGAGGAACCGAAGAGAGAGTTGTAAGATGGGGTGTTGGGAGGAAATAGACGTCGCCTCCACGTCCGCCATTGCCGCCCGAGGGTGGGCCGAAGGGTTTGTAGAGTTCGCGGTGGAATGCGACGCAGCCATCACCGCCCTTTCCTGCGCGTACGTGGACAATCAGATGGTCGAGAAACGTCTGTCCCTGTGCAAGAGAGTGAGAGATCAGCTTCAAGAAGGTTGGGTTAAAAACGTGACATACACCTTGCCTACGTTTCCACTCTGTCCTCCGTTTTCGCCGGGCGAGTTCCTTCAGGTTATAGGTGGTTTCGTCGACAGGAGACGCGACGGATGCGTTGGCTGGGAGAGATGAGAAGCTGCGGGTGAGGGAGTGACATCTCCGCTGGAGAGAGTGCCTGAGCATGGGATGAGCGGGGCTTATTGTGAAAAACACTAATTTACGCGCGTCGCCAGAAGCCACGTTGGCTGGGTGACTGGTCGACTTGAAAGCTGAGCCCGTTCGAGGTTTCCAGTGGGGGCCAGCGACCGATCGCTGTAAGCTGTCCAATTAGCGCGGGCCGGTAGGGGCGGGATAGAGGAGGGTGATTCTTCCGGGCAGGTTGGACTCAACCATGACCTCGTCAAACCCCCAGCTGCCCGCAATCCCCCTTCCCCACCCTCAGGTTCTCCTTCCGAACGGCAGGATCTCTCTCCTCGTCTCCCGCACCGTCGGGACCCATCTCTTGTCTCTCGTCGAAGGGTCAAGCGAGCCGGCGATCGTGGCCGCCATCCCGATCGTCACCCCTCCCACCGGTGCCTCAGACCCCGTCCTCTCGGACTATGGCGTCGCAGCAAAGGTCGTGCGCCTTGGACCAGCATCCGGCAACCACAGCGAGCATGCCTATCACCTCACAATTGCTGGTCTCTCCAGACTCCGCCTCCCGCACGGTCTGCACCTGGCTGCAGACCAACTCAACACATTGACGCATTGCACTGTCGAATATTCCTCCAGTGGTACAATGCCTACTCGTACGACCCTCGAAGCTACCAAAACCGCAGCCATGAACCTGCTCGAGAAACTTGCAAAGTCCGGTCCCAGGGAGGGATACTGGTCGAGGATGGTGCACTTTGTCCAGGGGATGGACAACTCCAGGATCGTGGGGTTGGCGGATGCCGTGACCTCTGTCGTCGACGCTGAGTTCAATGACAAGCTTGGTGAGTCCACCCCCACTCTTCCGCGGCGGAGCAACACCTGAGTGGTCACACTGCTGCGCAGAAATCCTGGCTACAACCGATACCGAGGCACGGCTCAAGGTCGTTACCCAACTCTTTGTCAAACTCGCCTCAATATCCGAAGTGAGCAACAAGATTGCTTCGGTCGTCGACGAGTCCCTCTCCAAGCAACAGAAGGAATTATTCCTCCGGCAAAAACTGGTAGCCATCCAAAAAGAACTGCAAGCCCTCGGTCGCCACCCCAGGGCTGGCGCCGGCGCCGGCGGGACCGCGCCGTCTGAATTGGACGACGATGATCAGGCCGATGCCGACGACATGACGCTGCTGCGGCAGAAGATCGAGGCGATGGCCAAGGATTCGGAGGAACGCAAGGTGGCCGTCTCCGAGTGGCGGCGACTCAAACGCATCCCCTCGGGCAGCGCGGAGAACGCGGTGATTCGAACATACGTGCGCGCCGTTTCTCTCCGTTTCGCCCGCTTTCTCTGACCCCACCAAACCGCAGCTCGAGTGGCTCACTGCCATCCCATGGCCGTCCTCTTCACCCCACCTGACGGCCCTCGACGTGCTCAAGGACCGCCAGTTCTTGTCCAAGGCCCGGAGGCAGCTCGACGCAGATCACTACGGCCTGCACAAGATCAAGAAGAGGCTCATCGAGTACCTCGCGATCGTGAGACTGAAGGAGCTTGCCGCGTACGCCGAAAACGAGAAGGCTCTGGTGCTCAAGATGGACAACCCGCTGTCCGTCCCCGCTCCCTTTAATCGCGTCAAGGGCCCGATTCTTTTGTAAGTCGCTGGTGCAGAGCGTCGCGCTCCACCGTCATGACGTTTTACGCAGGTTTGTCGGTCCGCCGGGAACAGGGAAGACTTCGATCACGGCGTCTTTGGCTCGAGCACTCGGCCGTCCCTTCGAACGAATATCACTCGGGGGCGTCCGCGACGAGGCAGAGATCCGAGGGCACCGCCGCACCTACGTTGCCAGTGGCCCCGGTTCGATTATCCAAGCCCTCAAGAAAGCGGGTCGACCAGATCCCATAATTCTCCTGTAGGGCATCGTCACCTTGCGCGGTTGTGTCAGTCTACTTATTCTTCCATAGCGATGAGATCGACAAGGTTGGACACAACAATTTCCACGGCGACCCGTCCGCTGCATTGCTGGAAGTTCTGGACCCCGAACAGAACCATACGTTCCGGGACCACTACCTGAATGTTCCCGTCGATCTCAGCCAGGTGCTATTTATCTGCACGGCCAATTCCTTGGATTCGATCTCTCCCCCACTCTTGGATCGCTGCGAGGTGGTCCACCTATCCGGTAAGCACCATCCAAGCTTGTCCCCAATGGTCGCCCAGTTCATCAATTCGCGCAGGATATACTTACGACGAAAAGCTGCACATCGCTTCGCAATTTCTGCTGCCTAAGCAGCTCAAAGCGAACGGGCTGGACCCATCGCACATTGCATTGACAGAACCCGCATTGTTACAAATCGTAACGGGATACACACGTGAGGCAGGCGTCCGTTCGTTGGAGCGCGCCATCGGCTCCGTTGTACGGTACAAAGCCGTAGAGTGGGCCGACCACAACGACGAAGGTGGAGACAAACTATCCACTTACGAGAAGGAGGTCAAGGAGGATGATCTAGAAAAGATACTTGGCATTCCAACGTACGATGGCGGGAAGGAACGGATACCGAAGAGGGGCGTTGTGTATGGGCTGGTCGTGAGTGGGCTAGGCGAAGGTGGCGTGCTCCCCGTCGAGACGTGCACGATCCCCGGGAGGGGCGATTTACAGTTGACAGGGAGTCTCGGAGACGTAAGATCCACCCTATGTCTTTCTTTCATACTAGGCACGTGACTCACGCCTCGCCCAAATCGCGCAGGTCATCAAAGAGAGCAGTTCTTTGGCCCTTAGTTGGGTTAAAACCCACGCCTACGATTTACAGATCACTTCGAATCGCAGCGAAGATCCGCTGAAGGTTCCGAACGTTGTTGACATTCACCTTCACTTACCGGCCGGTGCGCAGAAGAAGGTCGTTTGGTGTTGTTGTCTAGTGGAACGAACTGAAGTTCATTGTCAATTTTTATAGGATGGTCCAAGTGCTGGTATAGCCATGGTTTGCGCTTTGGTGTCATTGTTTACGGGCTTACGCGTACCCGTTGACGTCGCCATGACCGGAGAAGTAGTACACCTTTTTGACACCTCCTTCACATACTCACATCACATCCTTCCCTACAGATCACACTCCGCGGTCGCGTCGAGCCCGTCGGTGGTGTGAAGGAGAAAGTCTTGGGAGCCCACAGAGCGGGGATAAAGAAGGTGATACTTCCCTGGGTGAACAGGAAAGACGTCGATCACGACGTTCCGCAGGCAGTCAAGGACGAGATGCAGTTTTTCTTCGTCAAGACGGTTTCGGAGGGTTTGGAGGCGGCGTTTGGAGGAAACGTCCCATGGCGTCGGTCTAGAACAGGTTTCTTGCTTGAGAGTAGGTTGTGAACGACCTTTCTTCACGTTCCATCCTGCTCTCAGCTAAGCATTCCTGCTTCGAGGCTCGGATTCTTTCTATTGTCATATCTAAACTATTCTAGCCGCATACCGCAAGGGCTCTTTTTTTGTTTTTGCGATCGTTTCCCCCTCCCCTCCTTCCAACCCTTCCCAATTCAATCTATACAGACAGGTCTAATCGTCACGCGCGCACAAATTGTATATGTATGCACAACTATCCCCGATTGATTGTTTACAGGCGCATGGAAATCGCACGACCAGGGCATGGGCTGGCATGGGTCGGAAGCTTCTGATCTCTGGAACGTTATACTGTATGGCTATTGAAAGTATGCTCAATAGGAATTTGAAATAAACCGTTAACCACTCTTCGTTTGGATGTACCCCGAACCCTGAATAACACGAGATGGGCCACTGTGGGTATACGTAACGCTTATTTTTCATTTGTGTCTCGGGAACGAGGTCGTGTGGTGGTTGTGGACCCGAATTGTTGGAGTGATCAAATGTAGGCCACTCCATTCATGTTATGTGAACACACTGGGTCCCTTAATCACCAGAGAAATTCTCTAGGCTCGTCGCGCTTCACACCGTTCACAAGGAAAACGGCACGGTACTAACTGTCTTGTGATGTTTATACGAGGGTGTAGATGAATACAAGGGAGAACAGGAGGAACAGGGCAGACTGGCATGAAAAGCGTTCAAAAAGTAAACGTTCGACAACGTGGGGGGGACATCAAAAGGCACCCAAAGATCGTTCCGAAACAACTCTCGTTATTTTCGTAACCTTTTGGAGTGAGAGGAAGGCGAGTGCGTGTTGCATGTTTAAGTGCAAACCAATCCGGCAACCTGGTTACTGGGTTCCGGATAGTACCAGAAACAGATAGCGATAAGAATATATACAGCTGTGGAGTGGAGGAAAGACGATCAGCGACAATGGTCTACTAAAGCAGAAAGGTTGCACATACCGACGAGAGCGGTTCCACTCATCCAGTGGGTTCTTCCATCTTCGATAGCAAACTTGACTATAAGTACAGATAAGAACAAACACTAAAGGGAAGAGAGCGTAAGAATAGATTCGGTAGAAGCGAGCTTGGGGACAGGGGGGGCGTACCAAGGTCTCAAGAGGGTCGAAGAACAACGTTAATGGTTTACCCAACCCCCAAGCAACAATAACCAAAACAGGGATGACGAATAATGCGATCTGGATACACGATCCGACGGCAACGCTCATCGCCAAATCGAATTTACCCTTACTGGCAACCACGACCGCGGTAGTGTGTTCGGCAGCATTAGAAATGATGGGAATGATGATGAGAGTGATCCACTCCTTATTGACCGAAGAGTGTTCAACGAGACCATTGACGCTCTCGACGAGATTCTCGGCGGTGAGGTAGGTGAGGACCGTAACCGCGACCAAAAGGAGCAAGGCAGAAGGGGTGTTCATGCGGGGGTATTCTATGTGGTCGAATGAAGCTCCACTTGTATTGGTCTCGATAGATGAGATGCGCTGTAGCTGTGCGTCTTGCACGGTTACGGGCAGGACACTAGCCGGGGCCTGAACAGGTTCACGGACGATCTCGAAGCCTGACGTCGAGCTGGATCTGGATCTGGAGGACCTAGAAGACGTAGAAGACGGGGATGAAGAGGGGGCATGTGGGACTATGTCAATGAAGAGATGGTTGTGGGAATAGAATTGGAAAAAGAGGTAGGCGATGTAAATGAGGATGAGGATAATCGAGGTGCCACGACTGAGCTGGAGGAGGTAAGGGGCTTCGAGACCGGGTTCAATTCGGCCATCCAGCCATTCGTGCTGAGCGGAACGTCAGGAACTTGTTGGCAGCACAAATCGAGCAGGGAATGCTTACGAATGCGGCGGGAATGACCAATGCGATGACGGAGACCGTCATCAGGGAAGAATTCAATTGAGCGGCCATAGGCTGAAATTCTTGAGAACGGAACCTGAATCCGCCGACTGCGGAGAGTAAGAAAGGCTGTGAGCGGGAGTGGAAACGGTGTGCGGAAAACAAATATGTCGACGACGCACCAATGAAAGCCATGCCCAAGACGAGCAAAAGATTGCTGAGCAAACCACCGAGAAGGGAACTCTGAACGAGGTCAAGGTCACATCTGCCCAGAGCAATCCCGGCGATGATAAGCTCGATGACGTTCCCCAAAGTTGCGTTCAACAATCCACCGACGGCTTGGCTGGTCCTCAGCGCGATCTGTTCAGTTCCGAGACCCAAAAGTGCGGCAAGGGGAACGATGGCAAGGGCGGAGATGACGAAGATGACCGTGTCGGATTGATGAGTCCAGTGTAGAGCCCAAGAGACTGGGATGAACAAGAGGAGGATGTTGAGGGGCGAATAGAGGAGGGCATTCTTCACAGACAACAGGTAGCCGGGACTGGGTCCGAGCTCATGGGTAGGGGTGAAGAGAATGCGGAGGCGGCTAGCCGGCGTAATGGTTGCGACACCTCTCTCCTTGTCGACGAAGGCGGGGGTTGTGGTCAGCACGGTGCTGGACACTGTTGTGGCCCGTCTGGAGGGGAGAGACTTCTCCGGATTGGAGGAAGTAGCAACGACATCCTTGTCAGGGGGGGGCTCGTCGAAGATTACGGTTGGGGTGTGAGGGGCAGTGGTTGGCCCACTACAAGGGGGTTCGTCGTCGTCGTCGTTGGGAACGGGAGAGTTTGGGAGATTGGAAAGATGGGGGGCGTTAGAAGCATTGTTCGAAGAGTCGGAGGAGTCTACCATTCACAAACAAACGGCCAGGCGGGGCGTCGACGAGAGAGAGGAGTGGACAGTGCCTCAACCTTGGCTCTCTTATATCTTGCCGGGACCCGCCCCTTGGCATCACTGACGCACGTGACGTCTCCGCATGCCAAGACAATGGTCATCGGTAACGTATTACGTAATAGGGGGAGCGACCCCAGTGGGCGTGCCTGGCAGAAAACGTGTCTGCCCTCGGCCGGCGAACCCACCGGGAAGTTGCGTTTATACTCAAAACCTACATGATCCTGGACGAACACCGCCGGGGCTGGGCCCCACATAGCTTTAACGTTTGGCTTGCGAACAACCGCAATTTTTGCCTCAAGCTCTTGGAACTTCTTGGCCAGGAACCGGCCATCTCTCGGCTCGTGGCTATCGAGATAACGTGACCCTATTTTGGCTCGTCCGCTCATCGTGGGTTCGTTGGATGCGTTCGACGTTCGACGCCACCACACCACTTGTGCCGGAATGAGCGCGGAAACAGTGTACTCGTTGTGGCGGTGGACTGGACGTGCCGCTGCACCCCAGGTCGACTGTTCGGCACCAATACTGGTAGCTCTGACGGGATCTTCCGATCACATGTGACTCTTCGGTCTCCGAAGATCTGATCTATCAATCAGGCAAATCTTGTCCTCCAAGAAAAGGTCAGCGAGGATATTTCTCACTCTCGTCGAAGCTAGCCACGCATACGCCAATACAGTGGTGAGATCATGTTCCGACCGCTGAACATATGCCGACCGAATGAATGGATGGGGGACGCCGAACGGAACACACTGATTACCGCCGAGGCCAATACCGCGATCTAGCAGTTCAACGTTCTCATCATTCACTTTTCAAGCTAAGTTCCTGCTTCCAGACTAAACGCTCCTTGTCACTCACAGCAAGCGGTCCCCATTGAACCTGGGGAAGGACCCTCGTTTCCTATGGCTCTTCGTCCTTTGTCGGCCTTTGCCTCTCGTGCTCCGCGTCTCCTCCGCTGCACTCCGTTTTCTCGGGGGATGTATCACCGCACACGATCAAATCTCTTAGATCATATTTATCTCGCGTTCGGTATTTATGTATTTGCATTCCTGCATCCAGAATTCACTCGGTCTTAGGCAAACCCTCCACGCCATCCCCCGTGCTTGGATCTTTCGACACCGAAATTCCGCGTATAAAAACGAGAAAACCACCCCCAACGCCCATAAGGCTTTGGAAGCCAGTGGCCGATGCCGTTTTTTGTGCTTCCCCCAATAACTCATCGCTGACTGAGCTGCGTTTACGTATCGCTATTTCGTCACCGTAATCTTACACCACTTGGATTGGTCTCCACACCACATCCTGAACCTCGCTACTGCTAACAGCTGGAGAGGCTTTACACCACCGGTAAGGTGTACCATACATCCGAATCTGGCACCTCGTCTCCTGATCTCGCTCCCCGGCCTTGAATTATTCGTGTCATCATATATGGACCCGGGCCACGTCCTTCATTGTCCCAGGGTACCCAAATATGACACAAATCTCCCCTCCCAGACCCCAACCTGAAAAGCCTGCCGAGGCTTGAAGAGTGGCGCTGTGTGTGCAGGGAGAGGTATTGGATCGGAACAAAGATGCAATATTCTGATATTAGATACGTACGGGCAGGGGTCCGACATATACCACGGGCGAAGTTCTTTGTCCGGTCCCCCTCCTTTGCGCGTACGAAAGCTCCACTTTGCGAAACGGGACGAACGTCTAACACGCTCACGGATCACTTCCGAACGGTCATCCTCGATGACTCCGGTATCGGGTTTTTTTTATAGCGCGCTACCCGGACAAGAACCGACGCTCTTGTGCCTATTCCTTCACACCCTTATCCGTTGTAGAGCATGGGATACTTTCGTCTGCCATTTTGTAGAACCCGTGGCGAAGTGCAGGTACGAGGTGCCTGAAGCCCTATCACTCAGACGCCTAATCATCGCGACCAACGTCGATTCGCCGTCAACCGAGGAGCTGAGTCAATCCAACTTCTACTACATCGACTCTCTGGATCTCCGGATGACCGCCCAACTCCCAGAAACCCGGGAAGAACGTGAATTTTTGTGGTCGCGCCATTAAAGGGGAGTGCTTCGCGATTTGATGGCGAAAAATGGACTGGTGTATTTGAAAATGTACCCGAAACAAGTAGTGCACGTATGTTATTGTAGAGAAATGTGACGCACGTACGTCTTTAACGTTGTGCAAGCAAATTTCCTGCAAACCGCAGTCGGCGCTTCTCCTGTGGTCCGGCCCTCACGTTGACCCTCCGAGCACTGACAAAGTTGGATTCTGACAGTTGACTCTGAGGGCACGCTTGTGAGTTATTGCATCACGCGGCGTCCCAGTCCCGCTTGTATTCAATGGCAATCGCTAACTGTTGTAATGAATCGGGATCCCATCCTTTCAGCTGGCGTCTCTCAACTGCACAGTATGGTATACTGGCGCCACAACTCTCAGCTGCTGACTATTACCGTCGGCAGATGGAGAGCCTACGGGTCCCGCTGGTTGACCCAGTCAACCGCCACCAAACGAAGCACAGGTTGAAGGTACATATTGCGAACGTCTACATTGATGGTCTATATAAATACAGTGATGTGGATGAAGTCGAAAAGAGGGCGTGAGGAGAGGGAGAGGACAATGGAAAAGTGGCGGTACCTACGAGAACCAGTCTAGTTGTCATCCTGAGTTGCACCAGCCGGAATCGACGATGGGGGGGCTGGTGAACTCTTGGGGTAACGGATGATGAGCTCTTTGAGTTCTCCGGTCAGGTAACCAATTAGTGTAATAAGAGTGGTGTACTCGATGCACCCCCCCAAAGTTTCGTCATCGAACTGGCCGGTGGCAGGTTCGGCTTCAGTTGTGGTCGCGGCAGCCAACCACCCTGGCTTATTAGGAGCTCTCTTGCGCTCAAACCCTTTTGAGAAGTAATATTGAAGGCCCTCTAGCCATGGACGAAAGTCTTCAAAGATCGGGGACAGCTCTATGGCCTCCATATCCGAAAAGAAGGCTCCCTTGAGTAAACCGAGCATGCGGTAGTCCTGTGCGTTAAACCACTCTCGATATGGAAGCCTCACCGACTTCCGCACAACTACCTGAGGCTTCTCCGCATTCTCGGGGATTCCAATCGTGTGGCGTGCCGACATCAGCAACATGATGTGGAAAAGCGATTCAAGATCGTGCCTGTACAGGTGAATGGGGCTCGTTCCCTTGAGCAGCTCGTGCGCCATGTATGGTGGGGTCCCGGTCCGCTGCTGGGACGTCTTGGTGTAGTCGGGGTTCAGAGACTTCGTCCATGACGAGAGATCGTAGTCGGTTAGCACACCGCAGACTTTCTTCTCTCGTTCCCCTTCGGCGTTCACCTCCTCAATGAAGCGGTACATGATGTTGTTGAAACTGAGGTCACGGTGGAGGATCCCGGGATGGTCATAGAGCCAACGATGAACTGAGCTGGGGTAAGCACGGGAATCGAGAAGGGAAAGGTATCTACGTACCGCACGCAACGTCGAGGAAGACCTGACCGATGTCCCTCACGTTTGTCAACGACATGAGAGGATGTAGTTTTTCCTGAATAATAATCCGGAGGATCCGTCCTTCGTATACATATTTTCCATTGACGAGATTTGCACTTTCGAACAGACCGGCGACCGACTCCTGAGTTGAATCTGAAGCGAAAGTGACGTCTTCTGCGTAATACACTTTGGGGAGGTGGTGGGTTGCCCATGCGTGATCGCCCACCGCCGTCGCGCTTGCCTTCTCAAGAAAATCCGTCTCTGGAACCCGACCAGAAGTCGGCCAGCTGATCTTGACAACTAGAGGATCGTCTGGCCATTGGGTAGACGTTGCATTGAATACGAGCGTGGATCTTCCAACCATTGCCGGGTCACAGGAGATGACATCGACAAGTTTAACCTTGAACGGCTTACGCTCCCCATCTCCCGAGAAATGTAGCTCGCGCCCTTTCTGCACTGCCTCAGGTTTTTGCGGAAACCTGATTTTCGAAAGAAGTTTGTCGTTCCCGAGGACCATGCCCCCCAGGATCCCGTTCTGCTCGAGCGAAAGGCAGTGGAAAGCGATTATGGTGGCGATAAACTTGTCCTTCCCGTCACCGTTCGAAAAGTTGATTGCAGAGGACACGAGAATCACCGAACGGTTGGCATGATATAGCTGGAGGCGATCACGATCGACGAGGCTGGCGGTCGCGTGCGAACGAAGTAGAGGGACCGAGAACATTTCCAGGAGGTAACTGCACACTTGAAGGGCCGGCTCAATCTGCTGTTTGAGTTCAGGTTCGGGTAGGGGGTGGTCCTCATCCATTCCCTCGGACCGAACGCTCGCGTCGCCATCGGTCGTCTGATGTGAAACAGAGCTCGCCTTGGACTTCTTCGTGGCCCGTGGGTCGAGTGTGGGGGGACTATCCGCAGGTCGCTTTCTGGATCTGGATGCCGAGCTCGACTCGGAAACGGATTGGGACGTGTCAGATGTTGAGGCTGTCGGCGTGGCGAGAGGATTCGATCCCTTTGCTCGGCGGTATCGCAACTTTACGGGAGGGGTGGCATGGTTCTGGATAGGATCGATTTCTGTTATCCAAGTCAATTAAAGCCAAACACGGAAATAATCCCTTGTACGCTTACCATCAACAACCAATCTGGGCATATTCCTTCCATCGCATAGGGCATTATCGTATGGTTTCACTTCGAGCACTTGCAGAGGGTTCGCCCAGTGAAGCGATTCACTCGCCCCGCCGCGACGGCGGTCCTCTTGCAGGAGGACCAGGTCCGGAGAAAGTCCCCTCTCGTTCATCACTCCACCTTTAATGTGGTTGGGATTGTTGACATGGTAGTATTGTCGTCTTTCCGAGGGGATGCCCTCGAAATATGTCCGAAATATGACGTCGAGAGCGGCGTTCGCCATCTCCATCAGGCGTGGGTAGAAGTTCTGCTCGGCTGTCCCCTTCTCCTCGCATAACCTACAGTACTTCTCGTGGTGTTCGCTGAACGTCGCGTCGGCCTTGATCGCGTCGATGGCCGGTCCCCATCGGGTCTTCCAATCGTCGGGGACGTGTAGGACACGCTTCATGAAGACCTCAAAGTCGACAAAGACTCGACAGCTGAGGTCTTCACGAATGTACTTCTCGTAATCCGCACGGGTGTACTTGCCCACTCGGTCCGTATCACCTTCCTGCCTCCGTAGGACAGACGACCCGCGGGAGAGTGGGGTCGAGCCTGCCGTGGTGGCAGGTTCGCGTCTGCGTGGTGGAGTCTTGGGTACGGGCAACACGGGAGCAGGGAGGGGCGAGTGAACGCTAGGCTCGGTTGATGGTTGGCGCGGCGGCGTAGTGGCGGACATGGGGAAAGGAGGAGAGTGGTTGGGGAGAAACTCTGCATCGCAACGACGCAGGTTATATAGGACAGCTAGTTGATAAAAGTCGACGAGGGCCATGTCTAAACAATGCCTCACGGCCACCCAGACTGGGCCGGGCAGATGGTAAAACGAGCGTGAGTATGGAGTGCCACAATCAACCGTGGGACGCGTCGCGTGTGATCGCCAAGTCAAATAAGCTCAACATTGATCGATTGATTATCCAAACACGTCCAAACAGTAGCAGGGACACGCCGAACGGAAAACGGCCTGGGCAATGGCACCGGGGGTTCCGTCATCCGATCCACGATCAAACACCTGACGCTCGGGTTCTCGCACCATGGACTTGATTTCCTGGGATCATGGCGTTTTAAGTGCGGGTGCATTGGTGGCGCTAATTATAACGCGTAACGGGCCACCTGTGGGCCTTTACCTGACACCCGGCCCTGGCCCCGTATGGCACCACACGGTTCGCCTTTCTCGCTCTAGATTCATTGAATCCGGCAACAGCTTACCCGACCGCCGCGGCGTATTCGTTGGTACCCCTGTTCCACTCGAGGGTGGCGAGCCGGGAAAATTTGATCCATGGTCTGATCGTTTAAACCCAGCTGGCCCGGAGTGGATATATGGGCGAATGCGCGAAGAACATTTTGACTCGGCTGGTCACCGCTCATGGCTACTACACCCTGCACCGTGTGACTTGGGAGTGCCTCTGCGGAAATCTCGCGTCATGTGGGTCAATTTCCGAACCAAGTTGGGTGGCGTAAGTACGATGGCCGACAGTTTGTTACGCTGAACAGTTCCCCGTCGAACGGTTCGACATCTTGTGATGCGAGCCCGGCCGACTCTGTGGTTTTGGCAGCCCTCGTCCCACCTCGATCCTGGCAGGTCGCGAACGAGACTGGGGTGACCGCGATGACCTTGCGCTTGGACTGGGGTTCGCGCTAATCACCATCTTCATCCACGGCATTGAGTCCCTGAGTTCCCATTCGGCTCGCGATCTGTTCATTCTGACCTAATTCACCGTCAAAGTAATAATCTGTCGCGCTATGCGCACCTCCCGTTCAAAGTCGCGGCATCAGCGTTTGGGATATAGTAGGGCCATGAGTCAGATGGCCTAACCGGGGTCGATTGTGATGATCTGTGGTCTAAGTACCTCTTTATATGGGGTTGCACGCAAGATAATCTATACATCCTAAGAAATGGTTCGAATGGCGTGGATTGCGGGAAATCGCCTTCGGATATAGATGTCCTAAACAGGATTAAAAGCGACCCAGCACGTACTTATCCGGATAGTACATTTGCCACCGGCTCTGACCATGCATCCCCGGGAGTTGGACGTCAAGCAACCGCACAGGCTACGACAAATCTGGGAGCTTGTCATCCACCCTGACCTCCACACATGGAACAGACATCCGGAGCTGTTGAATCGACGTGAGGTCCGGTGGCGTTCCGGTGCTGTTAACGATCACCACCCGATACAACCGAGCGCCCATCGAATCCCTCCTCTTCGCTATCGCCTCTCCCAAATTCTTTATGGTGTCTGAGTCGATGTCACAATCGAAGAAAGCGATGGTTCTGAGAGATGGGCACGAAGCCGGCTCCACGGTCAACGCGGAAAGCAACCCGGCAGGGAACGCGGTCTTCGAAATCGCCAGAATTTCCAATGCAGGTAGTACTTTCATCATCGCGGACAGGAGGATCTCGGTATATGCATAGGGACGAAGATTTGTGTAGAGCTCGCGAACGGCAGTGAGGGGAAACAAAAGCATTTCTGGATGTAGTTTCAGCAGCCTCTCACGGGAACGGAAAGTGAACACTGAATCGTTCCCAAAGAGTTGGATCTCCCACGGGGTTATCTGGGTTTTGATAGTGGTTATCGGAGCCAACAGTTTGCGAATAGGCGTTGGGGGTGAGGGTAGAAATGAACCAAGCTGAAGGGGCTCGCCTGAATGAGTGGATATAACTTCGATGTGAATGGCTTGAGGAAGTGATATAGAAGAAAGTAATCCCTTGGAGTCGATGGGCTTGGAGCAGGTGATGGATAGATGTCGGAGGTGAGAAAGAGGGACCTTTTTTGTGGGTGCTGCTTCCACCGAATCCGTGACGAACTGAATGTCCAGTGTGACAGATTCGAGCTCGAGATTCGAACGCAAAAACCCAACGAACGTTCCGAAATTGAATAGACTTGTGTATCCGAGGAGCTTTAATTCCCTGAGGGATTTAATAGCGAACAGTGCGGGATAAAGAGGTGTTCGGGTCAACAGAAGTGACCCCAACTTCTCAACGTTCTGAAACACTGGAGGTGCGGGGGTTTCACTCGACGGGAACAGCTCAGCGGGCTCTGCAGCCTGTTGGAGTTCCAAGGAGGTGAGATTGGGCATCGGTGAGCCGAAGAAACTGGGAAGATCGTCCGCCACAGTTCCGATGGACGGGTACCCGGCGAGGCGAAGGCAACCGATCATCGAAGTGTGAGGAAGTAATGACCTCAGGAAGTCCTCGTCGTTCTTGATGTCCGATACTGTGAGGTCGACGGCGAGAGGGACCGATCCGGCACGCTCGAGACAGATAGGTACCAATCGCTTCCATCTAGTTGCTATCGATGCCCAACTCCTGGGATTGGAGTTGATAGACCTCCGCCAGTACCGACAGACGTGGGTCAGGGTGACGATTGGCCTCGGATCGGTATCGGAGACGAAAATGGTACAGGATGTGAGGAGTTCCGGAGGGAGACGATTCACAGGTCGCAGTGAATTCCTTAAAGTAGCCACCTCATGTAGAACGTCCCTGGCTTGTTTCTCTAGGGCATCAACCTATAAAACATATCATGAGTATCTGAGGTTGTCCCGAGTTCCGAGATCGTACTTCAGCGGTCAGTGTAGACACCAAAGCACGAGTGATCGGGGGGATTGCAGATTGTACTCGCGTACATTCCATGAGAAGTTTTTTGTTCAACGCGCCAATGAGCTGTTCGATGGAGAGTTCGAGAGTGGCATCGGGTGCCATGACGGCTGAGGCTAACTTTAGGATCGTGGCATGCGCGTCGCGCCTCCAATTACTACTCAGATCACGTGGTAATATGGTGTGGTCATCGAACCCCGTGGCGTGTGCTTCGGGCTGCAGCTATATAGGCTTCTCCATGGGTTACTTTAGAGAGGGTCTCGGATGACATCGGGCGTCACGACGGTTGTGCTCTGTGACATTTGCCAGGAGTGTGCGGGGATGACTCTCACGCCCAACTTGATGGTGACCGTCGGCTTGGGGTGGTTCAAGTTTCGAGTCAATGTTGTGAGTGCTAAGCGGTGCGGGTAAAAATGAGTTCATATGTAGGAGATGTCAAGTGCCATCCACCGGACCACTGTGTCCCGTTGGCTTCTTCAGAGCAGATCCCTCGGCAACAGATCCTTCGGCAAATCCCTCCCCTCGATGGCCGTAACGACTGTTACATGTTTCCTGAGCCGCTCGATCAAAACTGCGTTGGGAAGTTGCTCATTCGACGAATTGACGATGACGGCACGGTGCAGCGGGGCCGAGAGAGAGTTCCTGCGGTCGGAAGCAAACCGTGTTAATTCAGCCATAAAACCTTCGGTGATAACACGATCCATGAACGCCCATGAACGTCAGGGTTTTCAGTGAGGGTGCGAGATCCGGCGACACGGTGGAGAGAGGTAGTCTGCTGGTATTACTGATAACAAGCACCTCGAGTGATGGGAAAGACGGCAGATGGAGCCGCGTAGTGGCAGGTAATGCGTGATATTTGAGGCGAAGTTCTCGAACGCTAGAGAGAGAGAGAGAGCAGAGGGAGCTCTCGGAAAGGAGACTCCATACTGCGCCGGCCGTCATACGAGAAGCTTCCACACGGCCCAAGCGATCGAATGAGTCTTGGGGAACATCGGTATTCCATGAAAGTGGGGGACAACAGATTCGGATGCGTCACGGGAACCCCGGGCAGCATTTCGGCCAGCCCTGCGCTTTCCTGTTGTAATGGACTCCCAGAAGTACGCCCCTCCGGAGGGTTATGTTGGAGATCATCGATCAGCACCGGTTCTCGGCCGCCCATGGTGTCGGTACAGGAGATTGATAGGTGTCGAAGTCGGCTCCCAATCGGAGTTCGACGCCACGAAGGACGAAAGGAAGGTTCCGGCGAATCTGATCGCTAAGTTTACACGTGTGTAGCTGCTGCGGTATACAAATGCTGATTATATATATAAGCTTACACCCTCGAGCGAGTGGATCTCCAAAAATTAAGAAGGGTGTCCAGGTGGAGATCGAACTTGAAGTGGCGGTCGAGTAGGGTGAACTCCGTAAGAGTTCTGATCAAATTGGAACTTCTATCGCTGTGAAACCCCTTTGCGATTTTCCGAGTGGGTTGATGTACGCAAGATGTTCTCTCACAATCCATTAATCTCGTTAATTTTGATCCAATTGGCTTTAAACATGGATTTTTGTTAGTGGATGATTGTCCGTAGGGATAAACCGTGTACACACGAGTTTAGACGAATCCCCAGGGACTTTTAAGGAAGGTATAGAGACCTCAACCGGGATCGATAGGGTCATGGGCTGCACGAACCTCATATACCAGCACACTTCTACGACGTTTAGAGATACGTCACGATATGTTTGGTCTTACGGATAGTCACTCAGCACATGGGTATGTGCCAGAAGTACAACAGGCATGGCATAGAAACATACTATACATAATACATGGGGTGGAGAAAATCGATGGAATGAACAATTGCGGCGATATCTTACAACGCCAGTTCGAATTTGGGAATATTGTAGACGTATGCGAGTAACAACATGGAGATTACCAGGTACAACATCGACGCCTGAGTCGGATGAACACTGAACGGCAACCATGAGGGGTCCCCGGTGGATCCCCCACAGAGGGCGTTTCCGTCGGATTTCGCCTCCGCCTTGCGTGGACGTAACTTCACGATCCGTGTTCGCCTCACGTACTCGCGGGAGGTCCCAAAGTAACGTGGAGTTTCGAGACACCAATGGAGGTTGCCTACAATCCAATAACAGAGCGTGTCGACGTAAAGGCTGACGTCTCGGTCCAGATCAGGTCCCCAGGACGGCAGCTTCTTTCTCTCCGCGATGAAGCGGCTCATGAGATCACCAAAGAGCACCTTGGAGCGGTCAACCGCTTCCTGCAGGGTGCAATTGTTCGCCTCCACCAACACCCTCAGGACGTTGCTCCCCTCCAGACCCCTCGACTGCTCTAGGTCGTAGCTGTAGAGATCCTGGAAAGGAACGCGGTCAATCGGCGGGTCAGAGACAAGGTCGGGACGACGGAGACTCACGTTGCCCCACCATATGAGATCACAACCCCAGTCCCGAATATTCTTGAACGTCGGGTGTTCGAACACCTCGTCGGGGAGGTCGATGTCCAGGGCTAATTCGATCAGGTCGAAGCAAGTATAGCTTCCGCTGGTGTCCCGTCGAAGTTTCTCGAACGAGACAGGGTCGAGGACCTTGCCTTGGACCCTGTCGTCGGCCTCCTTTCCGACAGCGTCGACGTAGTCGGTGCAAGCCTTGTAGAATCGGCGCCGGCAATTGGGCTTGGCGTATTTGTACAGACGGGTTGTGAATCTGGAAGGGGACAGGTCATTGATTTATGTGGAGATGAAGGGCGTGAGATCACCGACTCTCTGGTCATTTGAGCAAGTCCAGACCCGTCGTCCCAAGACGGATCGTTGAGGACGTTGAGGAAAGTCATGCCCGTACTGATGGCGCCTTTGCCGTCTTGTAGGTCGCTTATCTCGTCGACGAAGAACAGGATGTTGACGACGTCGCAGCAGATTCGCAAACGCTCGGGCGAAGTAAACGGATGGCCATGGGCGACCAGGAGCTCGTTTTTGTTTGCGATAAGCTGGGCACGCTTTTCATCGCTGAACAATTTGAAGCTATTGACCCAGGCGCGAGATTCTGCGGCGACGGTGTCATAGTGGGGGTTGGTTGCGACCTTGAAAGGGCACATAGAATGAAGATCGGGAAGGGTAAACTGCTGCATGGTCGGCGAGGACTCTGTAGGAAGATGTTGGGGATGCTGGGAGGGAAGAGGGGCACTGGGGGATTCTGATGTGAACTCTGGATCTCCTCATAAACACTTATCTCGTACGGATTCCGAATCAGTGCCAGGAAACGTGGGCCTCGCGACCTCCATGCTTTAGAAAAAAATCAGACTGGGTGCTTGCTCCGGAACGCGCTGGTTCTCCACCGATGACATGAGGCATGCCGATACCTGGTAACGAGGGTCAGCAGACAACGAACAGGAGTGAGGAACATAGTTTTCCGTTGTGCAATCAATATCCGAATCGCAAAACGTGGGGGGTGCTTGTTCCTCGGTTCTTCGACACTTATGACACTTGTTCTCGTAAAATAATCCAGGCCCAAGTTTTGGCGTCTCGGAAGGGACCAAATGGCCGGGGATTCTGTATGAATAAGGTTGAAGAAACGGAATAAGCGAATAAGACGATGTCTCGTCTACTGATTGCCTCTCTCGTGGCGTTTGTTTGTACACTCGGTTTTCATTTTCTTGTCGTGCCTGCTCAATATGGCGACATCTCTGAGGCAATAGATAGGCAAGCCCGGGCGTCAGGTTCAGCGACCTCCAGGATCCGGGCTTCTGCATAAAGGGGAGCTTCGATCGCTTTCGGAGTGCTGAAAGTGGTGGAAAGAAGCAACCCCCTCATCGGAATATTTTGGGGTTGGCCGAGACTGCATTCGGCCTGTGCACAAGTATCGAGACCACCATCGGTGCCTTCCCTTCAATGCGACTTCGAAGGAGGGGAACCAGTGTTTCCCGAGTTGGGAGATGGTTAATGTGAAGGGAGCCGAGGCGGAAGCAAGGCGCGCGGGGACCAGTGAATTGAAGTTATCATTGGCTGATATGTTCAGCCACCGCGCAGATAAGGCTGGTAAAAGACCAGTCTCCGTAGTGTCATAATGGCGGGAGGTCCGGGGGTTGTCGGGGAGTTTTGTTTCCTAACAGTTGTGAGAACTTATCCAGTAGTTGGAAAAGCTCGCCGTCGACCCCGAATACTTAATCAATCATCGTACAGGGGCCAAAAGTGGGCATCTACAGAGCTCGTTAATATTTATCCAACATACCCTGAGAAACCTGACTTTTGCAAACAGACCCCGAAGGTTTTACCTATCTCACTCCTCAGTGAGTCTAGACCAAACCGCAGGACGTTGTTGACCCTGGCCAAGTCACAACGCACTTTCTCCCGCTTGCAGCATGCTGGAAACAATGGACATTTTGGAAGTATCAGGATTATTGGCAACGACTGTTCCCTGCCTTTTTCCAATCTTTTTGTAAGAAAAGGCGGTAAGAAGGGAGAAGTACGTACTTCTAGACAATATTGTGCGAGTTATGTATTGGCTTGCCGATGAATTATATGACTTGGTCGGGTTCAAAGCTTACTTGAGTTATTATTCGCGTTATTTGACTGCCGCTGAGCGCGAGAACCCGGCTGGCGGCCCGTCCTCTCTGCTGACTTGAGTCGATGTACTGGCGCGTTGAAGGGGTGGAGGAGGAAAGCCAACGGGGAGGAGTTGTGGTCCTAGACGAGAGGAGTACTGGTTGAGAACGGAGAAAATGTTCCAAGTGCGAAGCGCCCAAACAGACTCATGGAGAGCCCGCTAGCGATATGAATTTGAAAATAAACATCTGTTTTTGGGTGACGTTTATCCTGAGGATATCTGGCAGAGCTGTCGTTGGTCTGGGCGGGCTTCTACCTGAGCCTAATTTCGTCATCATCCTACCCACATTTTACAGATTATCCGGGTTTACATAGGTGACGATACGGCAGTGAGCTGGACCCCTGGATCCGAGTTGGATTAGGGCGTCGCGTCCTCAGGACAGCGACTTCGAACAGTGGTGTTTATGGCACCGCAACCCCCATCTGTTGGCTGTTGCCATTGGCGAATGGAGAGCCTACGGGTGCCGCTGGTTGATCCAGTCGGCCGTCGCCAGGTACTGAAAGTACAGGTTGAAGGTACAACCAACGACGCTGTAGCGATCGCCGTCAACATTGGTTATTATGAGGACTTCCAAAGTAGGCAGCCCTCTCAACACGGATGACAGGAAACAAGGTTGAATGTTATGGGGTTGAGTATTCATGTAGATTTCGCGAACAGTGGCGGCGGGAAAGGAGGGGGACTTGATATAACAGTACGATTGGGGCTTGGCACAGCGGAACGAGAAAACCGGGTTATTCCCAGAGAGGCAGACCTCCCATGGGGAGCGTTGAGACTTGATGGTGTCGGAGCCAACAGCTCCTCGATAGGTGTTGGGGTGAGGGGAGGAGCGAGGCAAAGTCGGGGGGGGGGGTCAATGGAAGGAAAACGATCTCCAGGTGAGCGCCACGGGAGTAATATGAAAGCAACCCCCGTGAGTCAATTACTCTGGAGAAGGTGATGGATAGATGCTGAAGGCGAGTAAGGGTGACTTTTCTCGCGGGAGCTATCTCCGCCGAATCTACGAAGAACCGAACATCGAGAACGGCGAGCTCGAGGTCGAGGCTGGAGCCTAAAAATCCGATGAACGCCCCGAAATGAAATAAATCTGCGTACCCAATGAGTTTCAATTCCCCGAGGGACGTGACGCTGAAAAACGTGGGGTAAAGAAGTGGAGGGACTCGAACTTTGAGACATTTTGAAAAACGGGGGGCAAGGGGGTTTCACTGGACGGAAGCAATTCAGCGGGTTCTTAGACCTGCTGACGTCCCAAAGAGGCGAGATTGAGCATCGGTGAGTCGAAGAAACCGGGAAGAGAGTTGTCTGTCACGGTCTCGACGAACGAGGCCTCAGTACTTCAGCTTCAGTACTCAGTGCCGGGGAAGTACGTACTTCAATCGCCAGCGCGTATCATACATTCGACCACGGCTCGCTGAAGCATTGAGGTTGGATCCAGCCCAAGTTTTCCGGTCACCCACGCATCCTCCGCCGAGCTCATATCTCTTCTAGGGTCAGGGCGACGCCACCTTGTTCTCCCCAATATATATAGAAATATGGGGACGAGGTTACACTCCAGGCTTTCCCCTGCCCTCGTTTGCTATGCCCCCGCAGCTACCGGAGTTGTTCCACACCGCTCTCTCGGCCTCGTCTTCTGAGACCGTCACCATTGCTTCCCTCATTCTGGGATTGATATGTGTGGCGTCTTATCTTCGCTGGAGGAGGAGGGTGGCGTCGTACCCTCCCGGCCCCCCACCAGACCCCATCTTGGGTAACATCAGGCAGTTGCTCAAAATCGAAAATCAGGCGAGTGCATTTGCTGATTGGGAACGGCTATACGGTTGGTCGTTGATCGCTCGTTGTCCCGTATCCCCCACTGATACCTTATCCCGGTCAAAGGCGACGTCAACTACCTCAGCGTCTTCAACAGGTCGCTTTTGATTCTCAATTCCCTTTCGGCTGCAAAGGATCTCCTGGAGAAGAGGAGCGCCATCTATTCCAGTCGTCCTGTGTTTGTCATGATCTCTGAGATGTAAGTCACCGTTCACCCGCGTCCCCCAATCTCGGTCTCACGATCCCGAAACAGGATGGGCTGGGGGGGTCTCCTGGCTCTTCTCCCATCCGGGCCCAGGTTCCGCAAACACCGCAAAATCGTTCAAGATCAGTTCAGCCTGCGCACGCTGGATAGGTATGCTGCGTTACAACGACAAGAAGTGTACAGGACGCTCTTGGACATCGGAAACTCTCCAGACGATGTCCTCAGGCATATAAAAAGGCAAGCCCTCTCATGGGGACTCCCTTGGGCTCACGTTGACGTTCACGTAGATTCGGTACGGAGCGTGTCTTCTTGCAGACTCGACGAAACGGACTCATGTTGACGTCCCCCAGTGGGTGGTGTCGTAATGAACATCACATATGGGCACAAGGTGGAGAGCGTCGCAGATCCGCTCGTCACCGGTGGTGACCAAGCGACGGGCAACACCGTCACCGTTCCAGGGCCAGGCACTCTTATGGTTGACCTCGTCCCGATCCGTATGTCACTTGCTGTCATTATGGGGCCATACCTAAACGTACGTCGAGCGCAGTGAAACACTGGCCAACTTGGATGCCGTTCTCCAATTTCAAGAAGCACGCCGTCTATACCCGCGCCCTAGTCAATTATTCCATAAACACCCCTTACAACTTGGCCAAGGGCAGGATGGTTGGCTCGACAGATTGTTTGGTGGATTAGCTTCTCGCTAACCATAGATCGCGTCTTTAGGCCGCTGGAAAGGCAACTCAATGTCTCGCCGTTGACCTACTCGAGACCATGAGCACTCAAACCGGGCCGTACAGAGAGGCGGAGACGATCGAGGATGATGATGTCAGGGACATAGCAGGAGTCGTGCACGCAGGTAAAGTTCTCCGCTCTCCCACATCCTGTTGGGTAGCGCTCAATAGGCTTATGATAGCCGCATCGGACGCCGTCGGTATTCTGTCGCTTCACGCTTGATGAGGCACTGAGCTGTCCGTTGTCCAGAGCAACTCGGTGTTTGGGACCTTCATGCTATGCATGGTTAACAATCCAGAAGTGTTCAAGAAGGCCCAGGAAGAGATCGACCGGGTCATCGGGAACGATCGGTTGATAGACTACGACGACAAAGCCTCGTTGCCATATCTCGCCGCTGTGGCGAGGGAGGTTTTGAGGTGGGTCCAACTTTTTCTCGTGACGGTTTTGTGACCTAATTTGCGGTTCATAGATGGGGCTGCCCCGTACCTCTAGGTAAGGATTAATCACAATGGCTCTCTGATATAAGTAGTCGACGTTAACATGGCCCATCCTAGGTCTTCCACATCTGTTGGTTGAAGAGGACAACTACCGAGGATACGTCATACCCAGCGGAACGTCGGTTCTCGCAAATATTTGGTGCAGTTATCACACTCCTTACAAAATGCTCAACAAATCTGAGCGTTTTGTTTTGATTCTTCAGGGCGATGACGCACAACGAAGCCTTGTACCCGTCACCGAACACATTTGATCCGGAGAGGTTCTTTGGCCCGGAGAAGATGGCGAGTGAGGCCTCTCAGCAGGTCGAGGTCGTGTTTGGATTCGGAAGGAGGATCTGTCCAGGACGCTTTTTTGCAGAACGGAATGTTTGGATGTTCATGGCGAACATGATTGCGACTATGAATATTGCAAAGGCTGTGGATGAGAAAGGGAGGGAAATCGAGGTCAAGGCTGAGTATTTTGGCTCCGTTGTCAGGTGAGCCACCATTCTGGATGTCGCGTTGGGTGTATTCTGAACGTTGAACAGACACGTCCAACCATTTAAGTGCAAGGTTGGGTATCGATCTGAGAGAGCGAGAGCACTCGTCGAACAGGCCAATTTACTCCATAACTGAAGGTTGCCGTAACATGCACTTGTATTATGCCTCGTAGCCTGTACTAACGAATCCGTGGAGAATTATTTCAATTGTTTTTTCTTGCCAAGTAACCCACTCCTTTGCAAATGAAGCTCGGTAAACCCGACAGATTTTGATGGACTCGGCGAAGAGAGGATCAATCGGAGAGTTATATACCAAGGTCCCGCGATACGGGTAGCATTCATCAGGATAACCTAGAGTCAGCTTCCACATACTTGGAAGCGCTTGGGAGGTACAAGGTTTCCTGGAACAAGGAATTAGTCTGGCAGTGATTCTAAGCGCTTCTGGTATTGACAATCGCCTCGAAGCGCGTGGACGGGCTCCCGGTTTAGTCGGAGGGCATGGAAGCGCATCGACGTTCGGGAATCGCGACCGAGTTTTTCTTCCGCCCGCAGGCTTGTTCCGGTGCGATGTATTCTGACCGAATGCGCAATACGCAGACTTAGGAGAGGTTGCACACGGTCAAAGCGACACCAGCCTCAAGAGCAACACCACGGATGGCCTCCCATTGGATACCGGGGAGGTGAACGACCAAGACGGCGTGGAGGTAGCAATCGTGGCGGACAAAAGAAACGGGACCTCCGGCCCGCGCTTTGGCGGATACACCTCGGATTTTGAGATACTGCATAACTCCAGTGCCCTGCCCACTCCTGAACGGAACCGCCTATTTTTCAACGCACACAACGCCTTTGGGTTGACTCCGCTCATAACAGACAGAAAACGAGCGTGTATCACCTCCCACGCGGAACCGCCGATTTCGAGGCAATATCAATCGCAAGGGCTGCACATCGGGCAACGCAGGAATCATGTAGAATGGTTTGAATGGAATCGATCGCGTGGATCGGTAAAAATAGTCTATATAGACAGCCTAAACAGTTGACAAAAGACGATGTAGCAGGTACTTGTCCGGACAGTAGATCTGTCGCTGACTCCGACTGTCACTGTGTCCCTGGAAGTTGGACGCCAAGCGACCGCGCAGGCTACGACAAATCTGAGAGCTCGTCATCCACCCTGACCTCTACACATGGAATAGACTTCCAGAGCTGCAGGATCGACATGAGGCCCGGCGGCGTTCCGGTGCTGTTAGCGATCACCACCCAATACAACGGAGCCCCATAGAATCCCTCCTCTTCGTCCCAGCTTCTTTATGAACCAAGTTCAGGGGGTTGGCCCGAATAAGTGGATATATATGGCGCCACAACCCCCATCTTCTGGCTATTGCCACCGACCAATGGAGGGCTTACAGGTGCCGCTGGTTGATCCGGTCGACCTCCACCAAACAAAGTAAGTACAGGTCGAAGGTACAGCCAGCGTAGGTTCGTATCAAACTCCTCGTTAGTGCGGCAGCCTCCGGCCGATCGAACTTGGGAGCGTGAGGTAGTTCCGCAGGGGACCGGATCCAGTATTGTGCCAAGGCGACGCTGCAGCAATCGTCGTCGACATCACACGGGCCCGCGACCGTCGACAAAGTCCCGTTGCAACGGCGACTTTGTGGCGCAAGATCCTCAGAAAACCAGGGGCTCTGGTACTTCCAACGCAACCGTGCTGAATGGTGACCGGAGAACAGTAATGATGGGATGAAATGTCACGAACGTCTACGTTGATGGTCTATAGATACATTGATGTGGATGGGGTCGGAAAGAAAGCATGAGGGGGAGAAGATGATGGAAGAGTGGTGATACCCGCCTAGTTGTTGGTTCGAATCACATCAGCAGGAATCGACAATCCAGGAACTGACAAACTCTTGGGGTAACGGATGACGAGCCCTTCGAGTTCTCCGGTCATGGAACCAGCTAGTCTAATGAAGGTGGTATACTTGATGTACCCTCTCAAGGTTTCGTCATCGAACTGACTGGTGGGAGGCCCAACTTCTGCTGCAGTTTCAGCAGCCAGCCACCCTGGAACTGCCGGTTTATTGGGGGTAGGCCTGCGCCTGAACCCTTCCGAGAAGCAGTATTGAAGGCCATATAGCCATGGACGAAAGTCTTCAAAGACTGGCGATAGCTCTATGGTCTCCATATAGGAAAAGAAAATTCCCTTGATGCAACCGAGCGTGTAGTAGTCCCGTGTGCTGAACCACTGTCGATATGGAAGCCTCGCCGACTCTCGCACAACTATCTGAGGCTTCTCGGAATTCTCGGGGGTTCCGATTGTGTGACGGGCCGACATCAATAACATGATGTGGAAAAGCGATTCGACATCGTGCCTGTACAGGTGAATGGTACTCGTTCCCTTGAGCAGCTCGTTCGCCATGTATGGTGGGGTCCCAGCCCACTGTTCCGACGTCTTGATACAGTCTGGGTTTAGAGACTTCGTCCATGACGAGAGATCGTAGTCGGTTAGGACCCCGTAGACTTTCTTCACTCGTTCCCCTTCGGCATTCACCTCCTCAATGAAGCGATACATGATGTTGCCGAAACTGAGATCACGATGGAGGATCCCGGGGTGGTCGTAGAGCCATCGATGAACTAAACTGGGGTGGGTGGGTAGTCGAGAATGGAAAGAGTGTCCACGTACCACATGCAATGTCGAGGAAGACCTGACCGATGTCCCTCACGCTTGTCAATGACTCGAGAAGGTGTAATCGTTCCTGAATGATGATCCGGAGGGTACGTCGTTCGTACACGTATTTTCCATTGACGATATTCGCGTCCTCGAACAGCTGCCCGACCGACTCCAGAGTTGGGTCTGAAGTGAAAGCGACGTCTTCTGCGTAAAACACTCGGGGGAGGTGATTGGCTGCCCATGCGTGATCGCCCACCGCCATCGCGTTCGCCTTTTTGAGAAAATCCGTCTCTGAGACCCGACCAGAAGTCGGCCAACTGATCTTGACAACTAGAGGGATATCTGACCACCGGCTAGACGTCGCGTTGAGTACGAGTGTAGATCTTCCAACAATCATTGCTGGATCATAGGAGATGGCATCGACCAACTTAACCTTGAATGGATTAAGCTCCGCATTTCCCGAGAAGTACAGTTCTCGCCCTTGCTGCACTGCCTCATATATCCGGGGAAATCTGCTTTGCGAAAGAGGTCTGGGGATCCTGGTCTCCAGAATTCCGAGCGAAAGGCAGTGGAAAGCGATTATAGTGGCAATAAATTTGTCCTTCCCATCCCCATTCGAAAAGTTGATTGCAGAGGACACGAGGATCACTGAACGGTTGGCATGATAGAGTTGGAGACGATCGCGATTAGCGAGGCTGACGGTGGCGTACGAACGAAGTAGGGGAACCGAGAGCATTTCCCAGAGGTAACGACATACTTGGAGGGCCGAATAAACCTGCTGTTGGAGTTCAGATTCGGGTCGGGAGTGGTCCTCGTACAATCACTCGTACAGTCACTGAGCGTCTGACACGAAACGGAGTTCGCCCTGGGCCTCTTCGTGACCCGCGGGTCGATTGTGGAGGAACTATCCGCAGGTCTCTTTCTGGATCCGGACGCAATGAGGGCTGAGTCTGTCGGCGTGGCGGGGGGATCCGGTCGCTTTGTTTGGTGTCGCAAGCTCATGGGAGGGGTGGCGCGATCCTGTATCGGATCGATTCCTGTTACCCATGTCAGTTATAGCCAAACACGGAAATAATCCCTTGCACGCTTACCACCAACAACCAATCTGGGTATATTCTTTCCATCGCATAGGGCATTATCGCATGATTTGGCTCCGAGGACTTGGAGAGGGTTTGCCCGGTGAGGTGACCCCCTTGTGTCAGGGCGACAGCGGCCCTCCTGCGTGAGGACCAAGTCCGGAGAAAGGCCCCTCTTGTTCATCACCCCTCCTTTGACGTGGCTGGGATTATCGATGTGGTGGTATTGACGCCTTTCCGAGGGGATGCCCTCAAAACTGGTCCGAAATATCATGTCGAGAGCCGCGTTTATCACTTCCACCAAGCGTGGATAGAATTTCTCCTCGGTCGTTCCCTTCTCCTCGCATAACCCACAGTACTTCTCGTGGTGTTCGCTGAACGTCGCGTCGGCCTTGATCGCGTCGATGGCCGGTCCCCATCGGGTCTTCCAATCGTCGGGGACGTGTAGAACGTGTTTCATGAAGACCTCGAAGTCAACAAAGACTCGACAGTTCAGGTCCCCGCGAACGCAATCCTCGTAATATCCACTGTTGTACTGATCCACTTGGTCCGTATCACTTTCCTGTCTCTATAGGGCAGGCGACCCATGGGAGAGTGGGTTCAAACCTGCAGTAGTGGCAGGATCGCGTCTGCGTCGTGGAGTCTTGGGTACGGGCGACGCAAGAACAGGGAGGGACGAGTGGACCCTAGGCTTTGTTGATGGTTGGCGCGGCGGCGTAGTGGCGGACATGGGGAAAGGAGGAGAGTGGTTGGGGGGAAACTCTGCATCGCAACGACGAAGGTTATATAGGACGGCTAATTGATACAAGTCGACGAGGGCCACGCCTAAACAACGCCTCGTGGTCACCCAGACTGGGCCGGGCAGATGGTGAAACGAGCGTGAGTATGGAGTGCCGTAATCAACCGTGGGACGCGTCGCGTGTGCCAATTGACAAGTCAAATAAGCTCAACATTGACATTGATCGTCCAAACACGCCCAAACAGTACTACAGGGACTCAATAGGTCAAACGGAAAACGGCCTGGGCAATGACACCGGGGGTTCTGCCATCCGATTCACGATCAATGTTTGGTGCTCGAGTTCTCGCACCGTGGACTTGATTTCCTGGGATCATGGCTTTTTGAGTACGGGTGCATTGGTGGCGCTAATGATAACGCGTATAAATGGACCAACTCCGGGCCTTGAGTCACTTGATACCCCGCCCTGGCACCGTATGGAACCGTCAGCGGGCACCACGCAGTTCGCCTTTCTCGCTTTATGTTTTACTGAATTTAGCAACAGTTCCCCTGACCGCCACGGCGTTACATATTGGTACTCCCGTTCCAATCAATGGTGATGAGCCGGGAAATTTTGATCCCGGGCCATGGTCTGATCGTTTGAACCCAGCTGACCCGGAGTGAGTATATGGGTGGACATGCAAAGGGCATTTTGACTCGGCTGGTCGTTGACCACTGGCTACCTTGCACCATAGTCATCGGGCTTTGCAGGAATGTCTCTGCGAAAATTTCGCGTCATGTGCGTCCATTTCCAAACCAAGTGGGGTGGAGTAAGTTACAGGGTCAGTTGGCCGCTCTGAACTGTCCGATGCCAACGGCTTGACGTCTTGCGACGTGATCCCGACCGATTCTGGGGTTTTTGCAGCGCACAAAGTATCTCGCCGCCTACCTCAGTCCTGCGGGTCGCAAACGAGAACATGTTTGTACTTGGAGCGTTGTTCACGCCAATCACCACCTTCAACCGTGACATCGAGTTTCTGAGTCGCCGTGAGGACCTCTTATAATGGTCACGGTAATGATCACCACCGGTTGATCCCCCACCGAACCCCTGGTCCAAGTGTGGGTACCAGGAGCACCTCTGACAGTTGTGCAGCGTAATGCAGTGAGTCTGACTTCGAGTCAGGAGGTTACTTTTCGAGTGTTACCTCAGTCGTACTCTTCCCTTCCTTCGCACATTAAGGATAAGGGATAAGGACGGTTCGTTTTTTGTTTCTGCTGTGACGATGGAGAGCTTCAAGTTCGTGCCGTGTGAAAACCTTGCCTCTAGTATTCGTGAGAAGGTAAAAATGTAACAAAACTACGGAAAATAATGGGATATTGCTTTTGCTCACCCATATTCAACTCTAGTCATGCGTACGAAAACCGCATATCGAGCGTCCATAGACTATGATAAATCCGGGAATTCATCACCCACCCTGACCTCCACGCGCGGAATGTACTTTCGCAGTTGGTGGATCAACCCCAGGTCCAGTGACGCCTTAGAACTATTGGCGACAATCACCACCGAATACAACCGAGCGGCTGTCGTTTCTCTCCTCTTCAACACAATTGTTTCCAACTCGTCAACATGGCTCTGTGTCACTTGACAATCGAAGAAGGCGATGGTTTTGAGAGCGGGGCACAACACTGGCTCCTGAGCTAGCACAGAGAGCACCCCGGAATAGATCGGATCCCTGGATATTACGAGAACTTCCAACGCGGGCAGTCGTTCCAACGCATATAACAAGAGCCGGGTATTGAGGTTATGGGGCTGAGTGTTCGTGTGGAACTCGCGAACAGTGGCGATGGGGAAGGAGAGGAGCCCATTATAAATAGTGTTGTAGGGCTTGGCGCAGCGGAACGAGAAAACCGAGGTATTACCAGAGAGGTAGACCTCCCATGGAGAGTGTTGAGTCCTGATAGTAGTTATCGGAGCCAATAGCTCATGGATAGGTGTCGGAGGTAAGGGTAGGAATGAGGCAAAGTAGGGAGGTCGGGTCAATTGAGAGAATACAACCTCCAGATGAACGCCGCGGGGAAGTGATATACATGAAAGCAACCCTTGTGAGTCGATTGCTTTGGAGCAGGTGATGGATAGGTGCTGAAGGCGAGCAAGGGCGACCTTTCTTGCGGGAGCTGTCTCCACCGAGTCTACGAAGAACTGAACATCGAGAACGACGAACTCGAGGTCGAGATTGGAGCCCAAAAATCCAATGAACGTCCCGAAATGGAAGGAACTCGTGTACCCGATGAGTTTCAGTTCCCTGAGGGACGTGATGCTGAATAGTGGGGGATAAAGGGGTGTCCGAGTCAGGCAGAGCGACTTGAGCTTCGAGACGTTTTGAAAAACGGGGGGAACGGGGGTTTCACTGGGCGGGAATAGTTCAGCGGGTTCTTCGATCTGCTCAAGTCCCAAGGAGGTGAAATTGAGCATCGGTGAGTTGAAGAAACCGGGGAGATCGCCCGCTACAGTCTCGATGGACGAATACCCGGCGAGGCGGAGGCAACCGATCATCGGAGTGTGAGGAAGTAATGACCTCAGGAATCCCTCGTCGTTCTTGATATCTGGCACTGTAATGTCGACGGAGAGAGGGACCGCCCCAGCGCGTTCGAGGCAGAGAGGTGCCAAGTGCTTCCATTCACTTCCTATCGATGCCCAACTCCTGGGACTGGAGCTGATAGACCTCCGCCAGTACCGACAGACGTGGGTCAGGGTGACGATTGGCCTCGGATCGGTATCTGAGACGAAGGCGGCGCAGGATGCGAGGACTTCCGGAGGGAGACGATTCACGGGTCGCAGTGAATTCCTCACAGTAACCACCTCACGTAGAACACCTCTGGCTTGCTTCTCTAGAGCATCGATCTGTAAACCCACATTGTTAGTATCTGAGATCTGAGGGTTCCTTCCAATTCAAGTGGCATCGTACTTCAGCGGTCAACGTGGCCACCTGAGTACTAGAGATCGGATGCATCGCCGACTGTACTCGTGCACATTCCATGAAAAGCTTCTTGTTCAGTGCGCCGATGAGTTGTTCGATGGAGAGTTTGAGGGCGACATCGGGCGTCATAATGGTTGTGTTTAATCAAACCTCTGGAAGCGCGTCGCGATTATCCACGCGCGTCAAGAGCCAAGCTATCGGTGTTGGACTTTCAAGCCGATGTTATGAGTATTGTAATACAGCTGGTACGGGTATAAGCAAGTCACTTGGAAAGTGCACACTACCCGCCAGACTGCCAGATCCGTTCCAGACGCAACAGATCCTCCAGCAATTTCCTCCCCTCTACGGCCGCTACACGTTTCCTGAGTCGCTCGATGAAAATTATGCTGGGGAGCTGCTCGTTCGATGAATTGACGATGACGACACGGTGTAGCGGGGCCGAGGTGATGTTCTTGCGGTTGGAAGCAAACTATGCCAATTCAGCCATAAAACCTTCGGTGATAACACAATCCACGAACGCCAGGGTTTTCAGTGAGGGTGTGGGATCCGGCGACACGGTGGAGAGGGGTAGACTGCTGGCATTACTGATGACAAGCACCTCGAGGGATGGGAATGACGACAGATGGAGCTGCGTAGTGGCAGGCAATGCGTGATATTCGAGGCGAAGTTCTCGAACGCTGGAGAGAGGGAGAGTAGGGGGAACTCTCGGAAAGGGGACTCCATACTGCGCCGGCCGTCATACGAGAAACTTCCGTGCGGCCCGAGCAATCGAATGAGCCTTGGAGAGCATCGGTATTCCATGAAAGTGGGAGACAACAGATTCGGATGCGTCACGGGAACCCCGGGCAGCGTGTCGACAAGTCCTGCGCTTTTCCTGTTGTAATGGACTCCAATAAGTGCGCCCCTCCTGAGGGTTATGTTGGAGATCAGTGATCGGCCGTCCATGGTAGCTGGCCTGCCCTCTGAACTTGAGGTTGGATTCCAGCCTAGTCCATGGTGTCGGTACAGGAAATTGATAGGTATCGAAGTCGGCTCCCAATCGGAGTTCGACGCCACGAATGACGGAGGGGAGGTTCCGGCGAATCTGATCGCCAAGCTCATACCCTCAAGCGAGCGGCTTTCCTCCAAAATTTTGAGAAGGGTGTCCAGGCGGAGGTTGAAGCGGCGGTGGAGTAGGGCGAATCCCGTGAGAGTTCTGATGTTGAGGATCGAAGGATAGAGAAGGATGTTGGACAATGAGAGGCCCTCCAGGGCATGAGCCGAAAAGTCGAACGGACCAACGTGTTTACCCTGGTCGATTCGCCCAAACTTCTTGAGTGTCAGCGATCGGAGATCGGGCATCGATTTTGGAAAGTCTCAGGGCAGGGCTCGGACCAGCTCGTCGATGGCAAGAAAGTCGGCAACGAACAGGGATATGGTGTTCTGAATGTGAGGTAGCAGGAGGTCGAGGAATCCGGGATCTGTTTCCAACTTGGACGGGTTGAGGCGGACGATGAGAGGAGCTGCCTTTGCACGTTCCAGGCTCAACGCCGCCAAGTCCCTCCGTTCGTCGGATATCAGCGACCAATTTTCAGGCATCGAGATGATGGAGTCGCGCCAGTACCGGCATACGTGGGTGAGCGGAAAGATTGGCCTCGCGTCAACATCGCAGTCCCCAAGGGCGCATCGAGCGATATAGGAAATGATTTCCGGAGGCAACCTGTTCACTGGCGACAACATGCACCTCGGGCCGCCGAGACCGCGAAGCGAAGGGGGACTCGATACGGAGCCCACGGAGTAGTTCTGGAATAGTATAGAGATGATGGCAGACCCTGCTTCTGATCACATTTCGGATTCAAATCTGAAGTCGATCGTTGAAGAGATTTCACATCGAAGCATTCGTTAGACTGACTGTCCCCCTTCACGGCAGATCTGTCGGTACAGTAAATCCCCTTGATAACCTCAACGACCGGTACATGTATCCTGAGCCCTTCGACTAACGCTGGGAATGCGCGTATACACGTGGAGGAACGGCAATGATGGCACGATCTAGCCTGGCGGTCGGAAGCGGAACACTCGGCGATAACGCGATCCAGGATCCGACGGCACCACGGAGAGGACATGTCGCAATTCTCCGGTGCAACCGATGACAGAGGGAAGGGAAGATTCTTTCATCACTCGGTGTCGGATCAGAGCACTGGGAAGGATCCATCGAAATAGAAACCCCGATTTGCTTCTAAGAGCCCGACGCTGATATCCTCAGGTCATCCCCGTACCACATGAAAGTGGGAGTAACGGTCGACGGACAGAATGTCGTTCCACGTTGTCTTCGTTACAAACAATGTCGAGATGCGCACGTTTTGTGTCAACAGAGAGTAGGTTTTGCAAACCTGTAATTTAAGTACGGATCCTCAAGCAGGAAATTCAACAAAGCGGAGATCAAGAGTTCTGAGACGAGGGAATAGCTGGGTCTAGTAGTCGGGTGTTCCGGCGTTATCGAGTGCCAGTGACCAAAGATTCGGCTTTCGCCTGGGAGAGCCTGGGTCAACCCCTGGAGGACAAACTCGCGTCAGTGACGGCAGACGTGAGTCAACCCTCGCCATTACGAGGGATACATCGAGAAATTTGTAAGATTTTCTGTAGCGGCAACCTATTCGCCGGCTGCAGCTGGTTCCGCAAGTAGACCAGGAACCCCAGGGTATCTTTCGCTCTGTTTGCGAGACTTCTGATATGAAACATGGTGGTACTGGGAACAGGAAAGAACAGCGGGTAACGTGGTCGAACACGGCGTTGTATCGATGCGTGGATTCCCGACGGAGGTGATGTCAGCATCTAGCGCGAGAATGACATAGGCGATGGTCTCGCCGAGTACGTCCGAAGCTGTGGAACCCACCGAACGTTCGTCCGATTGGAAAAGTCGAGTCATTGGGATGAGCCTATGTCGGACTTGGAAAGGCCGGGCTGGCTGCGGGATGAGCCAAGCAGCTTACGGGATATTCTAGCGTGCAACCGGGCTTCCTGGGATTGGGTCTGGTGTAATCGCCGCGGCCAGATGCGACGGCAACGACAGACAGAAAATCATTTTTTCCAAACTCCGCAAGGGTTATAAAAGCCTCTCCCTGATCTCTGAGCCATCCCTCTCCTCAAGGTCTAACCACCACCTCTTCTCCTACATCCTCCTCCTCTTCCCCTGAAAAACACCAAGAATAACAATGGTCAGTCCAAACTCTCGTCCCCACCCTACCGCCCGACGTTTACCCGACGCTGATCGTTCTTTTCGTATCTTATCAGGTCAAAGTCGGAATCAACGGGTGTGTTCTCCTCGTGGATCGTCTTCTCTCTTGTCTCATTTGCTTCCGTTTCATTTTAACCTTACAGTTTCGGTAAGTCCCCCGAGTCCCGTAGACATCCCCCCCCCGTTTCTCACATCCACCCCAAGGTCGTATCGGCCGTATCGTCTTCCGTAATGCCCTTATCGCCGGAGAGATCGATGTCGTCGCTATCAACGAGTGCGTGTCCGCTTGTCTCGATGTTGCCGACCCGTAGACCTGACTTTCTATTTCAGTCCCTTCATCGATCTTGACTACATGGTGCCGTGTCCCGTCTGGATGACAGATCGGCGAAATAAATAATATTCCCTGCCCTGCCTTACAGGTTTACATGTTCAAGTACGATTCTATCCATGGACGATTCAAGGGATCCGTCGAGGCCAAGGACGGTAAGCTCTATGTTGAGGGCAAACCCATCACCGTTTTCGCCGAGAGGGATCCCGCCAGCATCCCTTGGGGCTCCGTTGGTGCCGATTACATCGTCGAGTCCACCGGTGTCTTTACCACCATCGACAAGTACGGTCCATCCTTTCTTACCCAGATGTCCCCTCATGATCACTCCCCAGGGCCTCCGCCCATTTAAAGGGTGGCGCTAAGAAGGTCATTATCTCCGCTCCCTCCGCCGATGCCCCAATGTTCGTTTGTGGTGTCAACTTGGACGCATATGACCCCAAGTACACCGTCATCTCCAACGCTTCCTGTACAACCAACTGTTTGGCCCCTCTTGCCAAGGTTATCCACGACCGCTTCGGTATCGTCGAGGGTTTGATGACCACCGTCCACTCCACCACCGCAACCCAGAAGACTGTTGACGGTCCTTCCCACAAGGACTGGCGTGGTGGCCGTGCCGTTGGTAACAACATCATCCCCTCTTCCACCGGTGCCGCCAAGGCCGTCGGAAAGGTCATTCCTTCCCTTAACGGCAAGCTTACGTACGTCATACCATCGTTATCTTATCTTGGATCCACTGATCTAATTGATTGACGATCAACAGCGGCCTTGCCTTCCGTATCCCCACCATCGATGTCTCGGTCGTTGATCTCGTCGTCCGCCTCGAGAAGGAAGCCACCTATGATGAAATCAAGGCCGTCGTCAAGGCGGCTTCCGAGGGCGATTACAAGGGCATTCTCGAGTACACTGATGAGGATGTCGTCTCCACCGATTTCGTTGGCCACTCTGCTTCTTCTATCTTTGACGCCAAGGCCGGTATTCAGCTGAACAAGAACTTTGTCAAGCTGATCTCGTGGTACGACAACGAGTGGGGCTACTCGAGGCGTGTCTGCGACCTCTTGGTCTACGTTGCCAAGAAGGATGCCGGTCAGTAGATGTCTCGCCACGGATAGAAGATGGAGGTGTTTTTATACGAGTATTTGTAAACTTCAAAGACGACCTGTTGTACTTACATGCAAGAATGAATTAAACGTAGAGTGTTGCTTGTGATGATAAACCCCGAGTCCGAGTTGTACCGCGTTGCGGAATTGTACCAGGTTTGCCGTCAAGTTTGGCGAGGATTTACACGTTACATACCACAGGTTGTTTCAATATGTGGCCCATCTGAATCTGGCGGCCTTATTGCCAACTACGGCATGATGCATCCGTGCGACCCGGTACTGTTCCGCTGTTTCATCTCGCGCGGCCGCGCGCTAGTTTTTCTCAGGGTTTGTCCATTACTTTCACGCGCCGCGGATATGTTATCTCTCTGCCCAGATGGCTCCTGCATTCTCGCTGCCGATCTTCTCGCAGGACCAATGGTGTTTAAGAGCCAGCTTGGGTGGTGAGTGCGGAAGCAATAAAAGGGTGACCGGCGACGCGCTGACAGACTTAATAGCAGAGAACAAGCGACGAGAAGGCTGGCAACTTCGGACATGGAATGAAATGAATACCCGAAGCCCTTGCCCTAGTACTATCCACCACTGAAAATTCAGTGCATGGCCGCACATGAATACTACGTTGCACCAACACGAGGGGATGGAGTTTCTATCCTACGTGTGAGGGAGGTTAATGACAGCTTTCGAGCCTGTGTTCATGTGATACATATGACAAAAGCCACTGGATTTCACACGTAAGTCCCATGCTAGCTGCGTTCCCCCAACATGCCACTCCCTCTGAACTCCTAGATGAACAGGTCCATTCCAGCTGATCTCCAGTGACTTTGCGCTCAACGTGCCAATCGCTCGATTCCGGGATGTCAGGATGCCGAACCCATGTGACAGAAAAAGGGATACAGTGAATCGGGTGTGTTCTCTGGAAAAGTCTGGAGAACGCTCTACTGAAGTGAAACCAGTGTTGTAGGCGGGCTGTTAGTCCAGCGTGACGCGCTCTATCCTATATCCTTCGCCAAGTCTACTATAACCGAAACCCCTGCCACCCGCCAACGCCTACGGGAGCGTCGGGTAGGCGCACCACCATCATGTTTCGCTATTGTTTCGGTTGCTTTTCACTTATCAAGTAACGCCCACTTTCCAAATGGACCCCAACAAACCGAAAATTCCCCGGTCACCCACGCACTCCTCGGGTGGGTGATGTCGTCCCCAGGGACGGAGTGACCCCGCCGCGTTCCCTCCAATATATATTGAAAGGTGGGCATGGGGTTCCCCTACTTTCTCTTGCTATGCCCCCGCACTTATCAGAGTTGTTCCACGCGGCCCTCTCAGTCTCGTGTCCCGGGACAATCAATATTGCTTCCCTCACCTTGGGATTGGCATGCATAACATCTTATCTTCGCTGGAGGAAGAGGGTAGTGTTATACCCTCCCGGTCCCCCGCCAGACCCCATCCTGGGTAACGTCAGGCAGTTGCTCAAAATCGACAATCAGGCACAAGCATTTGCTGATTGGGAACGGGTATACGGTTGGTCGTCGATCATCCGTCGTGTTGTACCCCCTGCTGACATGTCATCTCGGTCAAAGGCGACATCAACTACCTCAGCGTCTTCAACAAGTCGCTTTTGGTTCTCAATTCCCTTTCAGCCGCAAAGGATCTCTTGGAGAAGAGGAGTGCGATCTATTCCAGTCGTCCGACGTTGGTCATGGTCTGCGATATGTAAGTCACCGCTCACCCGCGTCACCTCCCAGATATCGATCTCATGGACCCAAACCAGGATGGGTTGGGGAGATATCCTGGCTCATCTTCCAGGCGGGCCCAAGTTCCGCAAGCATCGCAAGATCGTCCAAGATCGGTTCAGTCCGCGCGCGCTGGAGAAGTATGCTACGTTGCAACGACAAGAAGCGTACAGGACGCTCTTGGACATCGGGAACTCTCCAGATGATATCCTTATGCATATGAAAAGGCAAGTCCTCCCACGGAGACCTCCTTGTATTCATGTTAACGTTTACGCAGATTCGGTACGGAACGCGTCTTCTTACAGACTCGACGAAGCTGACTCGTGTTGACGTTGCCCAGTGGGTGGTGTCGTATTGAACATCACATATGGGCATAAGGTGGAAAGCATCGAAGATCCACTCGTCATCAATTGCGACAAAGCGATGATTAACACTGTCAACGTTCCAGGACCGGGTTCTGTTATGGTCGACTTCATTCCGATTTGTGCGTTTGTTCGACTTGCTTTTATCACGGAATTGGGGCTGACCGCACGCCGGGCACAGTGAAATACTGGCCGACTTGGATGCCGTTCTCGGATTTCAAGAAGCATGCTGTGTATACCCGCGCTCTCATCGAAGACGTCATAAACACCCCTTACAACTGGGTCAAGGACAGGATGGTTGGCACGCCGAATTGCTTTGTGGATTGTCTTCTCGTTAACACGGATCTCGTTTTTAGGCCGCTGGAAAGGCGACGCAATGTATCGCGGTTGACTTGCTCGAGACTATGAATAGTCAAACCGGGCCGTACAGAGAGGCGGAGACAATCGACGAAGATGATATTAAGAGGATAACAGGAGTCGTGTACGGAGGTAAAGTTCTTCGCTCTCTCATATCTTCTTGGGTAATGCTTAATTGTCTCGCGATAGCTGCAACGGACACCGTTGGTATTCTGTCACCTCACGCTTGACGAGGCACTAAGTTATCGGTTGTCCAGACCGGTTCGACATTGGCAGCATTCTTGCTATGCATGGTCAATAATCCGGAAGTGTTCAAGAAGGCCCAGGAAGAGATTGACCGGGTCATCGGGAACGACAGGTTGATAGACTACGACGATAAGACCTCGTTGCCGTATTTCGCCGCTGTACTGAGGGAAGTTTTGAGGTGGGTCCGATTTTCTCTCAAGATGTTAGCCAGGAAGTTCGGTTTTGTGACCTAACTTGTGGTTCGTAGATGGGCTTGCCCCGTACCTCTAGGTAAGGATAGACCATAATGGCTCTCCGATATAAGTAGTCCAACATGGACCATCATAGGTCTTCCACATCGGTTGATTGAAGAGGACAACTACCGAGGCTATGTCATACCCAGCGGAACGACGGTTCTCGCAAACGTTTGGTACAGTTGTCGCGCTCCTTACAAAAGACTTAAACAATTCTGAGCGTTTTTATTTTTGTTCTTCAGGGCGATGACACGCAACGAATCCATGTTCCCGTCGCCGAACACATTCGACCCGGAGAGGTTCTTTGGCCCAGAAAAGATGGAGAGTGAAGCCTCTCAGCAGGTCGAGGCCGTGTTCGGGTTCGGAAGGAGGGTCTGCCCAGGACGCTTTTTCGCACAAGAGAACATTTGGATGTTCATGACGAACGTGATTGCCACCATGGATATCTCAAAGGCTGTAGACGAGAAAGGGAGGGACATTGAGGTTGAGGTTGAGTATTATGGCTCCGTTATCAGGTGAGCTGTCGTTCTGGGTGTCGAGTTGGGTACGCACTAAAGGTTGAGCAGACACCTCAAACCATTCAAGTGCAAGGTTTGGTATCGGTCTGAGAAAGCGAGAAAACTCGTCGAACAGGCCAACCTACTCCACGACTGAGGGCTATTTTAACGCGCACTTGTATTGTGTTGTGTGTAGCATGTCTGGGCTTGTTGTACCAACGGAACTACGGATAATTGTTTAATCATCCTCCCCAACTAACCCCCTCCTTTGTAAATGAAGCCCGGTAACCTCGACAGATTTTGAACGTTGTACTTGTTTGGCCCGGCACGTGCCCTCGTGCTTTGTCATCCTCCTAGGACCTCTCGCAACGTACCAAACGCGAACGAAGACGCTCTTTAGTTATTTACTCTTCTACCGCATCCACAGCGGATCGACAGATGACCGCTATGTCTACCATAACTCTTACCGAGTCAGGCTTCTATCCCTGTTTGACCACCCTGCTCCCATATACGATTTCGTCAGCGGTTTCTATGCATCACTCAGCTATCTCCGGTCTCGAGTGTAATTACGCTCGCATGTTCGCGAATACAACAGACCTGGGTTTATGAACCCACAACTGTTGAAGTCCCGGGCTCCACCGGCTACCGCCTGTCGGCCTAGGCCTTATACCTTGCTGCCCCTGCGGTACAACTGTTGAGTGGGCGTTCATCTCCATGTCTTCTTTTTCGAATGCAATGTTACAGAGTGGACCCGTCCCGGGCTCTTGCGCGCCACTTCGCGCCTATATATAGGAACCGGTCTATGCGGGGATGAAGTTACGCAACAGGCTTTTCCTCTACTCCCTCTTGCTATGTCCCCGCCGTTGTCGGAGTTGCTCCACACGACTCTTTCGGTCTCGCGTTCCGGATCCGTCATCACTGCTTCCCTCACCTTGGGATTGGTATGCGTGGCATCTTATCTTCGCTGGAGGAAGAGGGTAGCGTTGTACCCTCCCGGTCCCCCGCCAGACCCTATCCTGGGTAACGTCCGGCAGTTGCTCAAGATCGACAACCAGGTACAAGCATTTGCTGACTGGGAACGGCTATACGGTCGGTTGTCGGTCATCCGTCGTGTCATATCCCCTGCTGATGTCATCTCGGTTAAAGGCGATATCAACTACCTCAGCGTCTTCAACAAGTCGCTTTTGATCCTCAATTCCCTTTCGGCCGCAAAAGATCTCTTGGAGAAGAGGGGTGCGATCTATTCCAGTCGTCCGAGATTGGTCATGATCTCCGAGATGTAAGTCGCCGTTCACACGCGTCCCTCTATTTCGATCTCACGAACTCGAAACAGGATGGGTTGGGGAGACGTCATGATTCATCTCCCAGGCGGACCCAAGTTCCGCAAGCACCGAAAGATCATTCAAGATAGTTTCAGCCCACACAAGCTGGAGAAGTATGCTGCGCTGCAACGACAAGAAGCGTACAAGACGCTCTTGGACATCGGGAACTCTCCAGATGATATCCTCATGCATATGAAAAGGTAATCCCTTTCCATGTGGATTCTGCTGCACTCACATTGACGTTTACGTAGATTCGGTACAGAACGCGCCTTCTTACAAACTCGACGAAACTGACTTATATTGATGCCGTCCAGTGTACGGTGTCGTATTGAACATCACATATGGACATAAGGTGGAAAGTATCGCAGATCCACTCGTCGTCAACGGCGACAAAGCGACGAGTAACTCCGTCGGAATTTCAGGACCGGGTTCTCTTATGGTCGACTTCATTCCGATTTGTACATTTATTTGACCCTCCGTTGTTAAAGAGCTGGGGCTGACCGCATATCTGGCATAGTGAAATACTGGCCGACTTGGATGCCGTTCTCGGATTTCAAGAGGCATGCTGTTTATACCCACGCCCTAGTCGATGACCTCATGAACGTCCCTTACAACTGGGTCAAGGACAGGATGGTTGGCCCGCCGAATTGCTTTGTGGATTGTCTTCTCTTTAACCACAGATTCCGTTTTTAGGCCGCTGGAAAGGCAACACAATGTATTGTGGCTGACCTACTCGAGACTATGCGCACACAAACCGGGCCACACAAAGAGGGGGAGACGATCGACGAAGACGATATCAAAAGGGTAGGGGGAGCGGTGTATGGAGGTAAAGTTCTCTGCTCTCTCACATCTTCTTGAATAATGCTCAATTGGGTTACGATAGGTGCAACGGACACCGTTGGTATTCCGTTACCTTATACTTGACGAAGCACTGAGTTATCAGTTGTCCAGACCAGCTCGACATTGGCAACGTTCTTGTTATGCATGGTCAATCACCCAGAAGTGTTCAAGAAGGCCCAGGAAGAGATCGACCGGGTCATCGGGAACGATAGGTTGATAGATTACGACGATAAGGCCTCGTTGCCGTATCTCTCCGCTGTGCTGAGGGAAGTTTTGAGGTGGGTCCGATTTTCTCTCAAGGCGGTAACCAGGAAGTTCTGTTTTGTGACCCAATTTACGGTTCTTAGATGGGGTTGCCCTTCGCCTTTAGGTAAGAATAAACCACAATGTATCCGTGATACAGGCAGTCCAACGTGGACCATCCCAGGTATTCCACATCTATTGATTGAAGAGGACAACTACCGAGGTTACATCATACCCAACGGAACGACGGTTCTCGCAAACATTTGGTGCGGTTGTCATACTTCTTGCGAGGGATTTGGGCAAATCTAACCGCTTTTGTTTCTGTTCTTCAGGGCGATGACACGCAACGAAGCTATGTATCCGTCACCGGACACATTCGACCCAGAGCGGTTCTTTGGCCCAGAAAAGATGGCAAGTGAAGCCTCTCAGCAGGTCGAGGCCGTGTTTGGGTTTGGAAGGAGGGTCTGTCCAGGACGCCTTTTCGCACTAGAGAATACTTGGATGTTCATGACTAACATGATTGCGACTATGGATATTGGAAAGGCGGTGGACGAGAAAGGGAAGGACATTGAGGTTAAGGCGGAGTATGTTGGCGCCCTCGTCAGGTGAGCTGCCACTTCAGATGTCGAGTTGGGCGTATGCTAAAGGTTGAGCAGACACCTCAAACCATTCAAGTGCAGGGTGGGGTATCGGTCTAAGAAAGCGAGAGCACTCGTCGAGGAGGCCAACTTACTTCATAACTGAGGGTTATTGTAACGCGTACTTGGATTATGTTTTGCGTAACCTGTCTGGGCTTGTTGCACTAGTAACGGATCCACAGAGGATTGTTCAATCATTTCCCTCGCCAACTAACCCCTCATTTGCAAACGAAGTCCGGTAACCTTGACAAATTTTGATAGTCTCGGCGAAGAGATGAATGATCGGATTTGCAACACGGGAAGTGATCCGGTCCGTGTCCCTCCTCCGAGGACGACCGCCAATCTCCCTGCGTTCCCTACGTCCCTCCGCCGCTCCTGTTTTATTTTCTCTCCCCTCCTCTCTCCACATCTTCTCTCCGCTATCTTCCCATCCACATCACGTCGACATCCGCGACGAACATAATTTCACTCGCACGTCCACAACCAATAACCGGAAATGCAAAAACTTATGGAGCGCTTCTAGTGTTTAACAGGAGACGCCGGCACCACACTCCAGACAATGTAGAGCAACGCAACGCAACCCCGCCGGAGGAAGTACGACCTCTCCGGCCACTCCCGTAGGCTGGTGACCGGCCCCCAACACTTTCGGGATTGGTTACCAGTCTACTACTCCCAACCTACCCCGGTGACTGCTCCCCAGAATAGTGATCCACTTCCCCCTTCCAAGAAGAGAGTTGTCTTCCCGGACTTCGATCTCGCACACCCCAAGCCATTTTGTCATCGGAAGTATCGAGACCCGAGAAATATATGGAGTTGTGGTATTATACAGAGGGTTTCAGGGAGGCGGGTAACACAACCCCGGACACCGCCGACGACACCTTCGGCATTGTCGATACCGACGTGGGTCTCGCTCTACAGCCGGTCGGAGCCGCCAAGGCCTCCCGGAACGCGATCAAGGGAACAAATCATGACAGGTCGACACAACTTAGTCGCAACTAGCCAGGCCGGGTGACCGGGGGAACGTATCCTCGTACTCACTGAGCTATACATCGATCTGGAAGGGCGCTAAGCGGACGGATGCAACCCACGAGCCCTCATACTCTGCAAGACAGTAGCAAGAAGACAGTGGCACGGAGATATGAATGGACGAGGCACTCCTTTCAACCTGGGGACCATCAACGAAGGCTTACTCGACCAGCTTGAGAACCAGTCCGAGATTCTAATCGTGACGAGTTGCAGAGACAGGCAAATAATTTACTATCCAAACAACTCCAAACCAAACTAATAAACCATACCCTTCCACCCTATCTGCACCTTTTCCTCTCTGCTACGTGACGCGATGCCACGACCCTCGCGGCATCCCAATTCAACCCCACGGAATGCCCTCGCCCGTGAATGACGCTGCGATGTGCAACAACACCCTAACAGGTGGCAATGATATATCGCGAGAATGCAATATGGTCATCATCGGACCACAGGAATAAGAGTTGGGTTCGGAGGCGTGACCGAGACCTGGGTCGATAAAGATCGACCAGATCGGGGTCCCTGAATGATAAACCCCCATACCAATCTCAGCGGTTTTGGAGGTACAGCCCAACGCCAACGGTACACTCCCCTTCCTACGCCCGGGATCTTCGCGACCGAAATCTGGGTATTGAGCCACAGCTGACCTACGCATCGCTGGATCTCCTAACCCGCGGGTAACGCAGCTGCCCTCACACCTGGATTTCACTTCCCTCGGCCTAAAAGCCTCCCCGCCTAGTACACGCACCCCCCGCGACGTCCCGTCCACGCAAACATTTACATCCCAAAGGTTATCCTCGCTGTTTGATGGCTACGGATATGTGCGAGTTATCGCAAAGACTTAATTCCAAGGGTTCCCCACTCGCCCTTCCCACAAAAGAATTGACCCAAACTTCAGCATAAAATCAACGCTTCTTTTACGGACAAATACCTTGCCGCCCTCGTAGTACAACTGTCGAGTGGGGCGTTCGGCTCCCGTGTTTTCTTTTTTTGAATGCAATGTCACAGAGTGGAACTCTTCCACGTCACCCTGCGCCTATTAATAGGAACTGGTCTAGGCGGAGATGAAGTTATGTTGCAGGTTTTTCCCCCACTCCCTCTTGCTATGTCCCCGCAGTTGTCAGAGTTGTTCCACACGACCCTCTCAGTCTCGCGTTCCGGATCCATCATCACTATTTCCCTCGCCTTGGGATTGGTATGCGTAACATCTTATCTTCGCTGGAGGAAGAGGGTAGCGTTGTACCCTCCCGGTCCCCCGCCAGACCCCCTCTTGGGTAACGTCCGGCAATTGCTCAAAATCGACAACCAAGTACAAGCATTTGCTGATTGGGAACGGGTATACGGTTGGTCGTCAATCATCTGTCGTGTTGTACCCCCTGCTAACATGTCATCTCGGTCAAAGGCGATATCAACTACCTCAGCATCTTCAACAAGTCGCTTTTGATCCTCAATTCTCTTTCGGCCGCAAAGGATCTCTTGGAGAAGAGGAGTGCCATCTACTCCAGTCGTCCGAGGCTGGTCATGGTCTGCGATATGTAAGTCACCGCTCACCCGCGCCCCCTCCCCGATCTCGATCTCATGGACCCAAACCCCAAACAAGGATGGGTTGGGGAGACATCCTGATTCATCTCCCAGGTGGTCCCAAGTTCCGCAGGCACCGCAAGATCATTCAAGATAGTTTCAGCCCACACAAGCTGGAGAAGTATGCTGCGCTGCAACGACAAGAAGTGTACAAGACGCTCCTGGACATCGGGAACTCTCCAGATGACATCCTCATGCATATGAAAAGGTAATCCCTTTCCATGGGGGTTCTCCGGTACTCATATTGACGTATACGTAGATTCGGTACAGAACGCGCCTTACAAACTCGACGAAGCTGACTTATATTGATGTCGTCCAGTGAACGGTGTCGTGTTGAACATCACATATGGACATAAGGTGGAAAGTATCGCAGATCCACTCGTCGTCAATGGTGACGAAGCGACGAGTAACTCCGCCAAAATTTCAGGACCGGGTTCTGTTATGGTCGACTTCATTCCGATTTGTGCGTTCGTTTGACTTGCCTTTATCACGGAGTTGGGGCTGACCGCATATCGGGCATAGTAAAATACTGGCCAACTTGGATGCCGTTCTCGGATTTTAAGAAGCATGCTGTCTCTACTCGCGCCCTCGTCGATGGCGTTGTAAACACCCCTTACAACTGGGTCAAGGACAGGATGGTTGGTCCGCCGAATTGCTTTGTGGATTGTCTTCTCGTTAACCACAGATTCCGTTTTAGGCCGCCGGAAAGGCAGCACAATGTATTGTGGCTGACCTACTCGGGACTATGAGCACCCAAACCGGGTCGCACAAAGAGGGGGAGGCGATCGACGAAGACGATATCAAAAGGGTAGCAGCAGCGGTGTACGGAGGTGAAGTTCTCCGCTCTCTCATATCTTCTTGGGTGATGCTCAATTGGCTCACAATAGGTGCAACGGACACCGTTGGTATTCTGTCACCTTATACTTGACGAAGCACTGAATCATCAGTTGCCCAGACTGGCTCGACGTTGAAAGCCTTCTTGTTCTGCTTGGTCAATAACCCAGAAGTGTTCAAGAAGGCCCAGGAAGAGATCGACCGGGTCATCGGAAACGACAGGTTGATAGATTACGACGATAAGGCCTCGTTGCCGTATCTCTCCGCTGTGTTGAGGGAAGTTTTGAGGTGGGTCCGATTTTCTCTCAAGGCGGTAACCAGGAAGTTCTGTTTTTTGTCCTAACTTGCGGTTCTTAGATGGGGTTGCCCTGTACCTTTAGGCCTTCCGCATCTGTTGATTGAAGAGGACAACTACCGAGGTTACATCATACCCAGCGGAACGACGGTTCTCGCAAACATTTGGTGCGATTGTCCTACTTCTTGCGAGAGGCTTGGGCAAATCTAACCGTTTTTGTTTGTTCTTCAGGGCGATGACACGCAACGAAGCTATGTACCCGTCACCGGACACATTCGACCCAGAGCGGTTCTTTGGCCCAGAAAAGATGGCAAGTGAAGCCTCTCAGCAGGTCGAGGCCGTGTTTGGGTTTGGAAGGAGGGTCTGTCCAGGCCGCCTTTTCGCACTAGAGAATACTTGGATGTTCATGACTAACATGATTGCGACTATGGATGTCGGAAAGGCTGTAGACGAGAAAGGGAAGGACATTGAGATTAAGGCGGAGTATGTTGGCGCCCTTGTCAGGTGAGCTGTCATTTCAGATGTCGAGTTGGGTGTATGCTAAAGGTTGAGCAGACATCTCAAACCATTCAAGTGCAGGGTGGGGTATCGATCTGAGAAAGCGAGAGTACTCGTCGAGGAGGCCAACTTACTTCATAACTGAGGGTTATTGTAACACGTACTTGGATTATGTTTTGTGTAATCTGTCTGGGCTTGTTGCACTAGTAACGGATCCACGGAGGATTGTTTCAATTGTTTTCCCTTGCCAAGCAACCTCTACAGATTTGGTAGGGAGGGACGTTCGGAGTAACGGGAATTATGTCAGCGTTGGCGACACAGATAGTGTTGGGGGAGGAACTGTGCGGGGTCCGGTTCTGTCAACTGGCGGCCCCCAGGAGGAACCGGCAATTTCCAGGTCGGCACAAGGTGGCAGGCGCTATTTGGTGAATTCTCGTGTCATTATCTCAGTCCAGCTTAACACTGGTTAATGCCAATATGCCCTCGACGCTCCAGCCCCTTCCCGTTCTAGATCTGGGGTGTGAACGTCAAACGGTAAAGGCAGTAAACTCCATTTCAATCCCTTCAGGGACTACTGTCCCGGGACCCAGCGGTGCGTCATCGATCTCGAACATTGGAGTGGTTGTACGCGGCTGATCACCTGGGACGTCCAAAGGAAGTCCATGGTTTCGGATGTCCCACAATATCCAGTTGATACGATTGGGGATGATCTGTGGATCGCTGGATGTCCGTGTCGGACGTCCAGCCCGAAATATTTTACATTCAATGGTCGATCATCGATGATCGTCCGACTTGGATGTCTAGCGGGCCGGACGTAGATCTCCCGGATCCGTGGAAGCGGTAGAAGGTTAATAAGTCCAAACAGTATCTTCGTTCGTGTTTGGTATACTATGTGCGTTGCGAGAGGACGACGAAGCATGAGGGCACGTGTCAGGCCAAATAAGTACAACGGAGGCATCGAAAAATTAAGGTTTGAGGAATAGAAGTGGCCAAGACCCTAGACGTAAACGTCCCAGGAATACTCACGCAACTCCGGAGTGGAAGGGCTTCTGCGTATCCCAGATTCAGAGATCTCACCGGGACATATATGGGTGGGTAGGGTTTCTGTTGATCGGGCGAGTGCAGCCTCAATTCAGACCCAGGGCTGGTACTTGAGGTTGAATTCCAGCCCAAGTACCCCGGTCACCCACGCACCCTCCGCCGAGCTCATATCTCTTCTAGGGTCAGGGTGATCCCACCTTATTCTCCCAGTATATAGAGAGGTGGGGATGAGGTTACGCTCTAGGCTTTCCCTTGCCTTCTCTTGCTATGCCCCCGCAGCTACCGGAGTTGTTCCACACCGCCCTCTCGGTCTCGTGTTCTGAGGCCGTCACCATTGCTTCCCTCATTCTGGGATTGATATGCGTGGTGTCTTATCTTCACTGGAGGAGGAGGATGGCGTCGTACCCTCCTGGCCCCCCACCAGACCCCATCTTGGGTAACGTTAGGCAATTGCTCAAAATCGACAATCAGGCACGAGCATTTGCTGACTGGGAACGGCTATACGGTTGGCCGTTGTTCACTCGTCGCGCCGTATCCTCCACTGATACGTTATCCCGGTCAAAGGCGACGTCAACTACCTCAGCATTTTCAACAGGTCGCTTTTGATCCTCAATTCCTTTTCTGCTGCAAAGGATCTCCTGGAGAAGAGGAGTGCGATCTATTCCAGTCGTCCTATATTTGTCATGATGACTGATATGTAAGTCACCGCTCACCCGCGTCCCCCAATCTCGATCTCATGAACTTGAAAAAGGATGGGTTGGGGGGAGCTCCTGATTCAACTCCCATCCGGACCCAAGTTCCGCAAACACCGCAAAATCATTCAAGATCGGTTCAGCCCCCGCGCGCTGGACAAGTATGCTGTGTTGCAGCGACGAGAAGTGCACAGGACGCTCTTGGACATCGGGAACTCTCCAGATAATGTCCTCAAGCATATAAAAAGGCAAGCCCTTTCATGGAGACTCCCTTAGGCTCACGCTGACGTTCACGTAGATTCGGTACGGAGCGTATCTTCTTGCAGACTTGACGAAGCGGACTTATGTTGACGTCCCACAGTGGGCGGTGTCTTACTGAACATCACATATGGGTATAAGGTGGAGAGCATCGCAGATCCACTCGTCCTCAAGGGTGACGAAGCGACGACCTGCACTGTCACCATCCCAGGGCCGGGTACTCTTATGGTTGACCTCGTTCCGATTTGTATGACACTTGCTGTTATTACGGAACTATGGCTGACCGCATGTCGGGCGTAGTGAAATACTGGCCGACTTGGATGCCGTTCTCGGATTTCAAGAAGCACGCTGTCTATACCCGTGCCCTGGTCGCTGACCTCTTGAATGTCCCTTACAACTGGGTCAAGGGCAGGATGGTTAGCCCAACGGGTTACTTGGTGGATTGCATTCACGTTTACCACAGATTCCGTTTTTAGGCCGCCGGAAAGGCAGCCCAATGTCTCGCTGCTGACCTAATTGAGACCATGAATACTCAAACCGGGCCGTACAGAGAAGTGGAGACGATCGACGAAGATGATATCAAGAGTATAACAGGAGTCGTGTACGGAGGTAAAGTCCTCCTCTCTCCCACATCTTCTTGGGTGGTGCTCAATAGGCTTGTGATAGCCGGATCGGACGCCGTTGGTATTCTGTCCCCTCACGCTTGATGAGACACTGAGTTGTCCGTTCCCCAGCTCAACTCGGTATTGGGGACCTTCATGTTATCCATGGTTAACAATCCAGAAGTACTCAAGAAGGCCCAGGAAGAGATCGACCGGGTCATCGGAAACGATAGGTTGATCGACTACGACGATAAGGCCTCGTTACCGTATCTCGCCGCTGTGGTGAGGGAAATTCTGAGGCGAGTCCAACTTTCGCTCGCGACGACAGCTAGGAAGTCTGGTTTTAAGACCTATTTT